>Ga0123355_10014765_pt1:5000-12234 | contig 12234 bp, 11 predicted proteins | sample TergutEmb28metaG_3_FD_89872 | JGI IMG/M metagenome (GOLD analysis project Ga0123355, IMG submission 89872) | Embiratermes neotenicus P1 segment gut microbial communities from Petit-Saut dam, French Guiana - Emb289 P1 | ecosystem: Host-associated > Arthropoda: Insects > Digestive...
ATGTTCGACAAATTAAAAGCTGTTTGAAGTTGTGCTTATAATGTTTAATTTTGCTACGTGACAGCAGAGTTGTGATGAAAGAGATCTAATGTCGTTGAATTCAATGCCCGTTGCTTTAAGAATAATTCTTATGAGATAAGCTTCTGTACCGTGTCTGTACTGACAGTAATTATGCCAGCGTTTAATTCTTAAAATTTTCTCACACATCTACAGATATTTAGCATACGATTTAAAATTAAAAGTTCCATATTCCATATTGGTACATACATTTTCCTTTTCTCTAGCACACTACACACTTGCTATTTCACCTTGCAATGCACTGTGCTTGTGCTTGTTTTGAAGTGGGAATTATACTTTTATGTAGGCTGTTTGTTGCCAGAAGACTTTGCTTAGAAGGCCGTGCCATAGATCGGGTTGTTGGTCGCCGGATTTTTACCAGGGAGGCAGGCGGTCGATCCCAGGCCAGTCCACGTAACGTCTCTGGCCTGCAAAGTGACACTGTGACAAGTTTCTTTCCTAGTAATTCTGTTCTTCTCTGTCACTATCACTCCACAACACTCCATACTCATCTTCATCTACATGTTGCTCTAACCAGAAGAGCAGAAATGCGCAGCTGGAAACCAACAAACAAAGCAATTCTCTTTCCAATGTCGAGAGAGAAATGGATATGAAAGTGATTTTCATATTGCTTCCTCTGCTTCAGACTTCTAATGTAGAGAATTGCTGATTATTGGTACATATTCTTATTTCAGCCTATAGCTAGTATAATCAGCAGCAACCATGCCGACACACAGTACATGATGCATGGTCAGTCGAGTGTTCTGCCGACCGCACGAAATGAAGACTTTGACAAAGGCTGAGTAAAAAGAGTAATTATCCTTGTGACAAGGGAAAACATTTCGGCCACCAGTAGAGTTGGTCCTAAATATGAATTTAAAGTGTAATAATACAATGAAAAGAGCTGCAAAGTCTGAATCAGAGCAGTAAATTCTTTACTTGCTGCGGCGAACGATGGGTCGTGGTTCGAATCCCGGCTTGAGTGGAGATTTGTCTCTTCTTACAGCATCCAGACCGACTCTGGGGCCGGCCAAATTTTCTTTTGAAGGGGAATTGGGGGTGGGTAAGGTAGCTGAAGCTTGAATCTGACTCTGAACTGCGTCTAAAGTAAAAGTTAGAAATTCGTAGGGCTGTATCTCCAATTCCATGCGTCTTTTTTCCGTGATTCTTACTGGTTACTATTTACACCGACAGTTTAACATTCAGCAATTTTACATTCTGCGCACACAGCGTATTTATGTGTTTTGTGTGGATCTGAGAACAAACAGCGATTATTTCCCTATACAGCGTTAACTGTCTGGTTGTGATAACCGAGAATGTGTTTACTGAGCGGTACGGACTGGATAGAGGTTAATTTTATAGTTTGAAAATGGAGCAACTTCCACCAGCAGTGCATGTAACTGAAATGATGTCGGTGAAGCCAAAACCAAACAATAACCGCTCTAATGCAGCAGAACACAAATGAAGTCAATGAATGACAAGCACATTGTTCTGACAGCTGAATATTTGCTGACCACTTACACACGGTTACTAGCCTACAGAAATATTGCTCATGTCATTATGACAACTAAGACTCGCAGTCGACAAGCCAATTGATGCACGGAGCTTCGGATGTAAGTGTTGTCATGGTGACACAAACTGCTGTGTGTGACGTACAGTCTTGGTCACTGCATATTGTGTTTTGTCTGTCACTCTGTCAGCATGTTATTTAGAAAACAGATTGACGCTGAATCGGGTGTTGCCGAGTCTAAATCAGCGGTATTAAACGTTTAGTACTCCCTGTAACTTGGGACATTTGCTGACTCTTAATGACACTTTAGAATTTGAATGGAGGAAATAAATCTAATAGAAACACAAGTTTGTAAATAATGCGAATTAATTGATAAAAGACAAAACTACTCTATGGCAGGAAGGTTATAACATTTGGACACAAACTGCGACTCCACAATCTCAACTAAATGCAATGGCTTCCAAACTTTGTAAAGTTGTCCCGTCTCAGCTTAGCTAAGACTTCTCCCAAACTCCGCATCCGTTTTAAACTTTGTCTATGTATTTGTAAAATGTAATCAGTTATCAACATTTGGACATCTAATTAGAATATTTCATTGGTAATCCTGAAGACAGTAGTTCACTCCAGAAATACAGACGTGGAGGGTAAAATAATGTTCAAATTCAAACGCTTTGCGACGTTTAAGACTGGCTATAAGCAGCTCAGATTGGGGCGTTGTGATTTGTAGAACTGATAAACAAAAAGTTTAATCTCATAATATTACCCTGGATTGTATATATCCAGCTCGTATCGCGCAGTAAACACTCTCCGTCTCGGTTTTACAAACCAGTCAGTTAATGCTGTATAGGGAAATAACCGCTGTTCGTTCTCAGATCCACACAAAACACACAAATACACTGTGTTGGCAGTACTTGGAATTTCTGAATGTTAAACTGGTGGTACATATAGTGACCATTGGGCTTTAGCGGGTTAATAGAATTGTAGAACAAACCTGCTTGAATGTGGCACCTCTGACAGTAGGGAAGCTTGCTTTATTTTACTCAGAACAGAGAAAAGTCTTGGAAGATTTATATTCCGCAAGTTTACTGGGTTGTAGGTTGAATAGCGAGGAAATACCAGGTGCATAATTTGGTAAAATTCCTGTCCCTGTAACGTGGTCTTTATCTGTGTTCTGAAGTGAAGCTTTTGATAAAAGAAAGCTGGCTATTATGACTTGACTTTCCGGAGTCTGGCAACACGTCCCTGCAGTACATCTGTCAATTTGTGCAAACAACACTGCGTTATGCCCTTAAAGCTACGATTTTCTTAACGAATGTCGTGTGAATAATTGATCTTTCAAGGAAGGGGGCGAGCCTGTTTTGGGATTTTTATACTGCTGCACCCTGAGAATAGAGGCAGTGCGTTCCTCCGAAACGCTGATAATAATGTAACAGATGCTCATTCACCACCCCGATATGAGTTATATTGTTAGGTCCATGTAATTGCACGTTGTGTGGTTTTGCACTTGAGAACACATGGGTGCCCGATATGTGAAAGTGCATTGCTATTCGACCATTTCTTCTTCTGATAGGGTAGAAGGTGAAGGTGACTGTGAGGCAATGGTGGAAGGATACTGAGAGGGGAAGCTGAAGGACTGGAGTACAATATATCCCAGTGCCAATTAGCTCACCACAAAGCCGCATGCCCCAGGCCGGAATCGAAATCTGGCCTCCGCGGTGTGAGGCCGGCGACTAACCTCCTGGACCACGGCACGTCCCAGCATCTTCGTGTCTGTTTCTTGTCTAATTACTCAATATTTTTAATAGTACGTACGGTGGCGGCAGACAATGTTATTCACTTTTGATGTGAGTTTGACCGTGCATCGTAGTTCAATGTTGAATAAGAAACCAACTAGATGTCACTTAGTATTATATTTATTTCTCCTTTATAAGTTGCTCAACATGTTTCGGACCACCTTGTGCCCATCTTCAGGAGCTGACGACTTAGTGGTATTTTTGCCGCTTGTGGTGTAGTGCCGTGGCTGTGTAGGCTGTCAGATCCGGTTGGCTGGTTGTGTGTCCATTGGTGAGTACGTAGCACATGCTCCTGAGGATGGGCACAAGGTGGTCCGAAACATGTTGAGCAATTTATAAAGGAGAAATAAATATAATACTAAGTGGCATCTAGTTGGTTTCCTATTCAAAATTGAATGTTATTCACGTCTTCATTTCCATACGTGAGTCAAGAGGCAAATTATTTTTTAAATCTTGATTAAGGTTCTTAGCTACTGTGCGCTGTGAAGGCAGCATTATGCTGGCGAAGGAACGGCAGTTGTGCTTGGAAAGTACTTCGAATGTCCTGTCAGGTCTGCACAAACAAAGAGAACTCACATAGGAAGATGAAGGCAGCGATCGACATTTGTCCAGATTCGCCGTGTTCTGGCGGCAACTTCTCCTGCACCCGTGTGTGGCGTGCAGTCTGTCGTCACAGGCGCACCGACATTTCTGCTGCTGTTGGATTATGGGCGTGGGAATGCTAATTAAACTGGTATTTGTGCATTACGTACCAGAATTTGTGTAATTGCTGTCATGTTTAAGCACCTGTTCAGCGGCGTGTACGTGCAGATTACAGTGTGATGTATACACATCTGATATTGGATACAATCTAGCAGCAAAGTGAAGTGACGGGATTAAAAAGAGAAGTTTTGGGCGCTTTGTGTGAAGGGATCAGAATTTCTGCGCATCAATGGGTGTATGAAGTAATATTGTTTGTTTGTATTGTGTTCCAGGTGAGTACTTTTGGTTGGACAGGTTGGTAGGCCCCTTTTCTGGCGAGTGTTTCGGCAGAGGTACCAATTTTCGTGACACTGCCTTATGTCGTGACAGGGAAATTCAAATTGCACGAAAATTTTGTACATGTCCCACAGAAAAGCAGCCCTCCCGACGCATAAACTACATACATGCACTTAGTTTCATGCAATGTGAAACTACAGTTGCACGAAACTAGCGCTTAGAATATTCATTAATTTCTCTATTAATTAATTAATTAATTCAGTCACACTTTCTCAAGTCTGTCTTAAGACAGGTCCACAGCCTCTTCCAATGAGTTTATTCGCAAATTGCGATCTAGTGCTTCATCTTTTAATTTCCAGTATCTTCTCTTTTATTTTGAATACAGATATAAATAATAATAATAATAATAATAATAATAATAATCTCGTGAAATATATCGTATCAAAATCGAAGGAACATTTCGAGAATGAGGTAAAATATGATTTACGACCGTAAGTTAATCGCCGACCTTCATGAAACTCACCACTGCCCAGCGTTATTCAGTGGCGATACCCTGTACCGAATTTCACATCAATTGGCTGAGAAATATTGAAAGGAATGTAGAAATTCATTTTCGGGGCCTTAAGTGAAGTATGGCTCTCACTGCGCCCTTCTGGATGAAACTCAATGCTGTCCTGAAGCTTCTTACAAAGAAAGTTGTATCAAATTTTATATTTAAAAAATCCTACATGTGGGTTATGCTGATAAGGATGGCCAGACGTAATTTTCGCGCAAGTCATCTTCTCAGCTTTATGGTTAACCTCGAAGCCTTTTCCTATCACTACCACAACCTAAACTTTGCAGCTATCTCTTCCCATGCCTTGTGACTGTACCATCTGTCCGTCTGTTTGTCTGGTGTTGTTTAACTGGCCCAAAACACGTCCATTCTAGCTGAAATTCCCGTGACAGCAGGTGACACCGTGTGGCACACGTCATCAGTCTGCCTCACAGTCTATGGACATGAGGGTTGTAATTATCCCAGGCACAAAGCCTGTAATTCATAGAATGCCATACCTCGCATTCTAAATGCCGGTAGAGCGCAACACAGACATGTTAGATGTTAAATCCGTAATAACATAAAATTTAATTAAATATTTATGTGCTGGAACACAGTCAATACTGAGGATTATAATTTGGATTTATCTGCTAAATTCAGTGGAAAATGCGAACACAGGACTGCTTGGACTGACTTCAATGTAAACTGAACTATGGCCACGAAAGTTCTGTAAATAAATTGCTGCATGTACATTATCAACTGGTGCGTATGAATGCATTAAATACCTATAAAATATTAAATTCTCTCATACTGACAAGCAGACACGCGAATGTAGCGTCGTTTAAATGCTACAATGTGCAACAAGGTAGGGAATGTCCGTAGATGAAACATTTCTGGTAAAAAAAAAAAGTTAAGGCAGTCCCGTTACAGGCTTGGAGTGGCCCAGAGGGTTCCAGGAAAATAAGGTTCCCAGATTTCATGACAACGGCACAGGATGGTGGTAAGGGTGTCAGCCTTAAGAACCGGCCGCTTTACCCCCAGGAAATGCTCCTGGTCCTCATTTCTGTTAGAGGCTGAGTCGACCGCAGGTCCATAGTGCGATCGGAAGGATTTTATGTCAATGAAAAATTCCACTGACACCAGCTGGAATCGAAACAGCGACCTTCCGATTTGTAGCACAGCGCCTTAACCACTGTGCCACCGCGGTCCCCGAAACATTTCTGGTGTCTCCACTAATTATAGAAAACATTGAACATTGGTGATCGCGACAGTCATGGTAGGAATAAGAGCCATAGTTGCAGACGTTGTCTTGGTAACAATGAGGAACATGGTAAGAAGAAAATCAGTCAGTACGTCAGTAGCCGTGGCGGCCATGGTAACCGCTGGTAGGACAGCGACCATACAAACTCCGGTAATCTAATGAAGGTATAAACAATCACAGAGGCAGAAAACCAAGTCACTTCAACGGCGTCTAGCCGAATGGTGTTTTCTAAATACAAGAAAGAAGAGAAGCAATTAACAAGAGTGTCAACCTTGTTAAAAAAGCTAACCGCGTTAGCACCGGTAAACAAAGTAGCTATAAATGTGCGTAAATCGTCGTGTAAGGTGTCTGATATTCTTTTTGTCGGCTGGAAGGAAACTTTGAATTTCTATACTAATTTTTGTTAGAATCTCTTTTTATGAAATTTTATTAAAATCTTTCCAGAGGGATGAAGTTTCTTTCAGGCAGACGGAAGGAAGGACAGAAAGACTTACACACATGGCCCAACTGGAATTAGCTTTCGATTTTTTTTGCAACGCGCCGAACACCTCACGTTTCTTGTCATCGTCTGTTCTGTGCAAGATGTTTTTCAATTCAAGGAGGTAATTTTTTTTTCATTTTTAATCGACATTTCTTTAATTAATTTGCTCGTAAAGCAAAGTGTTATATGGTTGTGTTCACATTTTACTTGGCACACAATGACGGTGGTGTTAATATTGGTGTCTCTGATACACAACCTGGCTAAATTAACAGTCAGTAGACAGGCAAACCAATTCTGGTGTGAGAAGGACATTCTGATACACAACTTGGCGGCATTAACAGCCAGCTGACAGGCAAACCAATTCTGGTGTGAGAAGGACATTCTGAAACACAGCCTAGCGACAGATACAGTCAGCTGAAATGTAAGCTAATTCTGGTGTGAGAAGGATACTCAGATATACAGCCTGGCGACAGATACAGTCATGCGGAAGGGAAGCCAGTTAAGGTGTGAGAAGGACATTCTGATACACAGCCTGGCGACAGATGCAGTCATGCGGAAGGGAAGCCAGTTCTGGTGTGAGAAGGACATTTTGATACACAGCCTGGCGACAGATACAGTC
>Ga0123355_10014766_pt1 | contig 12234 bp, 18 predicted proteins | sample TergutEmb28metaG_3_FD_89872 | JGI IMG/M metagenome (GOLD analysis project Ga0123355, IMG submission 89872) | Embiratermes neotenicus P1 segment gut microbial communities from Petit-Saut dam, French Guiana - Emb289 P1 | ecosystem: Host-associated > Arthropoda: Insects > Digestive system > Gut ...
AGGCGAACAAGGACGAGATTGCGTCTAAGCGGAAAGCCTACCGCGAGGCGAACAAGGACGAGATTGCGTCTAAGCGGAAAGCCTACCGCGAGGCGAACAAGGACGAGATTGCGTCTAAGCAGAAAGCCTACCGCGAGGCGAACAAGGACGAGATTGCGTCTAAGCGGAAAGCCTACTACGAGGCGAAGAGAAAAAGAAAGAGAATGGAGGCTCAGGCATGATTGCGACCAACGCAGAATTTATCATACAGAAAGCAGAGCAAAGTCTCGGCGGCAGAATATCACTGGCGGAATTTGCTGAAGCGGTGCCTTTTGCAAAACGGAAACTCGACCTGATCAACCAGCGCTGTAGCGCGAACCACGGTCACAGTTATCTAGCGAAACTTATTGCCGAAAGCGTGAAATCTGCTCGGTTACGAAATTACTTTGACGGAATAAACAAAAGACGAGCCGCCGAAGCGCCCCGCCCTTTACATGTGGCTAACTAAGAGCCACACTCACTTAATTAAATTATACCACAGGCGCGTGATGCCTGTCAAATCAATAACGAGAACGGAGAAATGTAATGCGAATACTTACGCTACAGCTTGAAAATTTTCAAGGCTTAAAGGCGGAGCGGTTCGACTTCGCTGCAAAAAGTGCCAGCATATATGGCGATAACGCTACCGGAAAGACTACAGTTTTCAATGCCATAACGTGGCTGCTATTCAATCGATCCAGCACTGGTGCGAAGAATTTCACACCAAAGACAAAAGATAGGACCGGGGATGTCCACTACCTTGACCATGCGGTAGAAGCCAAGCTCGAAATGAGCAAGGGGCGCATCGTGACGCTGCGCAAGGTATTCCGAGAGATATACAAAAAGAAGCGCGGCTCTGCGGCGGACGAATTTAGCGGTCATAGCACGGATCATTACGTTGACGGCGTGCCTGTAAAAGAGCAAGAGTATACTGCGACACTGCTCGCCTTGTGTGGCGGCGCGGAAAAAATGAAGATGCTGACTATGCCTCACTACTTTTCCGAGGATATGTCGTGGGATGATCGCCGTAAAATCTTGCTTGAACTCTGCGGGGATGTTGCCGACCAAGATGTTATTGGTGCACATGACGAACTAAGGGATCTTCCTGCGGTGCTGCTCATGCCCGGTACTCAAGATCAATCGTATACAGTTGACGAATATAAAAAGATTGCCGGAGCGAAGAAGTCTGACATAAACAAGCAAATCCAAGAGATTCCCGGACGCATTGACGAGGCGGATCAAGCTGTCCCGAACGCAAGCGGGATCGATGCAGAGGCTATAGCAGTGCAGATTGAGGCGACGCAGTGTGAAATTGATCGATTGTCCGGCGAAAAAGCGTCCATATTGTCCGGCGACAGCTCTGGTGTCGAAATTCGCAAGCAGATGTCAGAGCTTGATGCGAGGCTGTCTGAGGCTAGAGCTGCATATGCAGCAAAATGTAGCCAAGAGAACGAAGTCATATACGCAGCTATAGACAAGGCAAAAGCCGAGCGTGATGCGATAAAAAATAAGCTGCAGGACGGAAAACATGCACTTGATGGTCAAAAAGGCGACTTCAATCTTATGAACAACTTGCGCGAAAGACTTTTGAGCGAATACGAAAGAGTCCAAAGTGAAGTATGGGATGAGAGCAATGAAGCGTGTCCGACGTGTAATAGATATCTCCCAGACGAAAAGATACAGTGCTTGCGCGAAGAATTTAATTTACGAAGAAGCCAACGTCTAGAGGATATAAACGCACGCGGTCAACAGTACAGCAAGGAAAGACTGGATGCAGTTTCTGGCGCTATCCAAGAACTAGAAGCCGAGATCGCCTCCCTGGCATCAGTTGTCTTGAGTCATGATGCCCAGCTTGAAACTTTGCAGGCTCAGATCAAACGAGCAGAACCGTTTGAGAGCACGGAAGAATATGCTTCTTTGACCGCCGAGATTGCCGCACTGCGGGATAGATCAAGCGACGCAGACGATACCGTTCGCACAGCGGCAGAGGTCGTAGAATCTAAAATACAGGCGCTCCACGATAAATCAAGCCAGCTCCGCGATAAGCTATCCAGCATCGCCATAGCAGAGGCTCAGAGGAAGCGGATCGAAGAGCTGAAGCAGAGTGAAAAGGCGCTCGCTGGTCAATATGAAGAGTTTGAGCGCGGGATATTCCTTTGCGACCTTTTCACAAAGGCAAAAGTCGATATGCTCACTGATCGCATTAACGCAAAGTTTGAAAATGTACGGTTTCGGCTTTTCGTTGAGCAGCAAAACGGCGGCATAAAGGACGATTGCGAAGTGATGATCCCGGCAGAGGGCGGAAGGATGGTCCCTTACACCTTTGCGAACAATGCAGCCAGGATAAATGCCGGACTAGAGATTATTGACGCTCTGTCTCGACACTGGGAGATTGCAATGCCGGTCTTTATCGACAACGCTGAGGGCGTAACGCGGTTGGTTCATATTGACGCTCAGGTAATCCGCCTTGTTGTTTCCGAGCAAGACAAAAAATTACGGATGGAGGCAAGTCATCATGAATAGAATCGTGGGCGTTAAGTTCCATAGAGAAGATTCTGCTGATTTCGGCGGTCGTGAGTACAATTATTTTGACGGGACAAGCGGATTTGCGGTTGGAGATATAGCGATTGTCGTTGTCCGCGATCAAGAAAAGAAAGTGATCGTAACATCTGTCGATGTTCCTGAAAGCAAGATCGATGAGCGCATCATACCTCTATTGAAAACAATCCTAAAGAGATATGTGCCAGAAGAATCCAAGGAAAAAACTGAAAACACGGAGGAATCATAATGTCAACTACCGATATAAAAAGTGCAACAGCTCCGGCGATGAATCATAGCGAGAAATTTACAAACAGCGTGCTACGTCAGTTCGGCAGCACGGCTGCCGGCGGCATCCAAGTGACAGACTATCAGCGCCAGCTAATACAAGGGTATTTTATAGCGATAGATAGAGCCTTAAATGCCGCAGAGGAAAGTCGCATAAGAAAAAACGAGGGCAACAGCGACTCCTATTACAATGTAGATCTTCCGGTCAAGTGGGAAAATGTCAACGTGGCAGATTTGGCTCTTGATGTGGTGCACTATGCTCGTATGGGTCTTGACATGATGCAGGACAACCATCTTTTCCCGATCCCATTCCGCAATAAAAAAACCGATAGATATGACGTGCCCCTCGTGCCTGGCTATAACGGCATTCGGTACATTGCAGAAAAGTATGCAGTCGAAAAACCTTTGAGCGTACCGATCGAGCTTGTGTACAGCAACGACACCTTCAAACCGATAAAAAAGAGCAGTAGTGTTCAGGTGGAGTCCTACGAGTTTGAGATCAATGACGCATTCAATCGCGGCGAGGTTGTTGGCGGATTCGGGTATATTTCATACGCCGATCCAACTAAAAACAAACTGATCATAATGACCCTGAAAGACATCCAGAAGCGCAAGCCACAATATGCATCTGCTGAGTTTTGGGGTGGCAAGACCACAAAGTGGGAAAACAAGAAAAAGGTGGACGTTGAGACGGACGGATGGTTTGAGGCAATGTGCTGGAAGACCATAGTTCGTGAGGTGTACAGCGCGAAACATATGCCCCGCGACCCTCGTGAGATTGACGATGCATACCATTACATGAAGATGCGAGAGGCGCGGATTGCCGAGGCTGAGGCGCAATCTGAAATCGATGAATATGCCAATGTCATAGATGTTGACACGACACCGATAGACCCACCGTGCCCAACTCTGAGCGGCGATACATCTCCTGATGTCCTCGCCGTGTCAGATGGAGCGCAAACAAGCATCAACGGCACCGATGAAGCACCCAGATTCTAGGAGCATGGATATAAAAGTTTTTGCATCCGGCAGTAGCGGCAACGCTTATCAGATAAGCGACGGCGATACAACTCTGCTGCTGGATGCGGGGATACCCTTTAGAGAGATACAAAAAGGGTGCGCCTACAAAGTGCGGCAGATCGATGGCTGCTTTGTGACACATGCCCACCTAGACCATAGCAAAGCCGTCCATGACTTGGCAAAGCACGGCGTAGACATCTACACCAGCGGGGGGACGATTGAGGCGCGTGGGCTTTCCGGACACCGAATACACGAACTAAAAGCCTTGCAGGAGATTCGTGTCGGAAGCTTTCAAGTTTTACCATTTGATGTCCAGCACGACGCGCCAGAGCCGCTTGGATTCCTCTTTACATCAAGGTCTACAGGCGAAAAGCTGCTGTACTTCACAGATACCTATTACATCAAGTATCGATTTAATGCATTAACGCACATAATGGCGGAATGCAACTATGACACAGAAAGTGTGCGGCGCAGCGTAGAGGCTGGATACACGCCGTTGGAGCGCGTGCCACGACTTATGAAGAGCCATATGAGCCTAGATAGCTTGTTGGATATGTTAAAGGCGAATGATCTCAGCAAACTTCGGCAGATATATCTTCTGCATTTGAGCGAAAACAACAGCGACGAAAAGTTCATGAGAGAATCCATCCAAAAACTGACAGGTGCAGAAGTTTACGTTTGCTAAGACATTAGAGGGGGGCAGGTGGCATGACCACAACGATCAAATTCAGCAAGGCTATGATGGGCACAGTTGACGACGAAGAGTGCTTGGTGCTTCCGCTCCCGGAATACGAGGACAGGGTCAAAGCTCGCAAGTTTGTAGCAGAGCAGCCGGACAAGCCTCATGTGGCGGAGATCAAGCCGCATCGCCAGAAGCGAAGCCTAGATGCCAATGCTTACTTTTGGAAGCTCTGCGGCGATCTTGCAGCGAAAATCGGCGTACCTAAAGAAGAAATTTATCGCGGATATGTTTGTGGGATGGGAGACAATTTTGACATCGTCCCGATACGAGACGACGCAAAAGCGTCATGGATCCGCACATGGACGAATCGAGGCATTGCGTGGATTTGCGAAGATCTGGGGGAGTCCAAGCACGCAGGATATTCAAATGTGATCTGCTATAAAGGTTCGAGTGAGTACGACACACGTCAAATGTCTTGCCTGATTGATCTTGTTATATTTGACTGCAAAGAGCAGGGGATCGAGACCAAGACCCCGGACGAGATTGCCAGATTAAAGGAAAGTTGGAGCGCATATGAAAGGGTGGAATGATGATTGATCAAATTTCTCTATTTCCATTCGAAATGGAGGCCAAAGAGAAAAGCAAGCTCCTATTCATGCCGGACGGATACTGCGATGAAACCGACTATGAGAGTGAAGACATTCCTGCGATTGTGTATCTTGCGTTCATGTCGAGTCCGCCTAGAAACCTGTTTGTCATGAACAAAAGAGAAGCAAAGGCTTTTTGCTCAAGAAAAGAAACGGCTGGGGCTGGCAAAAGATTCGGAGCATCTATTGCGTGGATGTGCTGCTGGACGCACTATGTGGACGGCTGGGACAAGCCTGAGAACAAAGCGCGTTTTCAAAAAGACGACGGACGATTCGACAACCTATTGGCTGAACTGGGCATAGTGCCGATATATGCGAATAGGTGAACGAAATGAGTAGAAGAACTGATGCCCTGAACGCAACGCGGTCAGTTGGACGGGCTGTCTATGAACGCGACTCATGGGATGGAGCGCCCTGCTGTGTGACCTGCGGGAAGCCAGGGAGCCATGACCTTGCCCACTATATTCCGAGGTCACTGGGCGGGCTTGGAATCCCAGAGAATCTTGTGAATCTTTGCCGAACGTGTCACATGGCAACAGATCAGAGTGTGGCGCGTGAGGATATGCTACGGCAGATCAGGGAGTATCTGCAATTCAGGTATCCGGGCTGGGATGAGTCGCAACTAGTGTACAGGAAATAGAGATACAAAAACATCGAGAGCGGTGGTGAGTGCGTGGACGGATGGTTAAAGCTTCACAGGAAGTTTCGAGATTGGGAGTGGTATAAAGACATCAACACAAAGGCTGTTTTCCTTGAATTATTACTTATAACGAATATCCGAGACTGCAAATTTCGCGGTCAGACCATCCCGCGTGGGAGCGTTTTGGTAACATATGATGACATTTCGGAGTCAGTTTCGTTGACTAAAGATGAGGTCAGAACTGCGGTAAAGCGGCTGAGATCATCCCACACGATTACCACACAAAAATACCTGAACAAATTACTCGTAACAGTTTGCAATTACAGCGATTATCAAACAACCGGAAGTCACGAATCCCACACGAATGACACATTGCATCCCACACGATTGCCGCGCGTCCCACACGAATCCCACACGATTGCAAAAATTTCCCACGCGAATAGCGCAGAATTTCCCACACAAATACCGCACAAAGACTATTGCAATTACAGCGATTATCAAACAACCGGAAGTCACGAATCCCACACGAATGACACATTGCATCCCACACAAGACCATGGAAATTCAAAAATTTTCCCACACCTAATGAATAAGAAGATAAGAAAAGAACTTTATGATGTTGATAATGCGCGTACGCGCGAGAGCGACATGAAAAAAATTCGGTCTCGATGGGAAGAGCTTGTGGGAGCGAGTTATCCCACGTCTATCACAAGGGAATTTCTTGAATACCTTGGACACATGGATTCCGATGTCATTATCGATGCAATTTGCAAAACAGAGAGTGTGGGAACGACTAATTTCAACTACACGCGGAGCATTTTAGAGAGCCATAAAAACAAAGGTGTTCGCACAATGGATGACGTAAGGCGCGAAGACAGGGTGTTCGAACAAAGGAAAGGTGGTGGAGCGGATAGTGGACGGACTTCAACCGATAGGCGAGGCGCTGGCGGAGATTCTAGGGGGCGAGACTGGGGAGACCTTGGGTCAAAACAATTTTGACTATGAGGAAAATGAGCGGCTCTTAGTAGAGAGCTACAACGATCGCGAGCGTGGCGATCCTCGCGGATACGAATGTGAACACTGCAAAAACAGAGGGTACTTTTGGGCGCTCAAAGATGGCTATAAAATCACAATCACTTGCCCGGAGAATTGCGAGAATAAGCGCAGATCGCTTTGGAGATTGCGGCAGAGTGGGCTAGAGCCTTTGATAAAAGCGTGTACATTCGACAGCTTTAAACCGATATCTCCGTGGGCGCGGGAAATGAAATCCGATGCAGAAGCTTTTGTTGCTGACTATGCAGGGAAATGGTTTTGCACTTTAGGTGCTTCGGGAAGCGGAAAGACCCACATTTGCACCGCAATCTGTAGCGAATTTTTGGAACAAGGGAAAGACGTGCGGTACATGATGTGGCTTGATGAGACTGTTAGAATCAAAGCCGCCGCGATGGATGACGCACTGCGCAGTCGCTTGATAGAGCCGCTTAAAAAGGCAACCGTGTTATACATCGACGATCTTTTCAAGACCGACAAAGGGAACAACGTAACTGCGGCAGACACGCGGATAGCCTTTGAAATACTGAACTATCGATACATCAATCAAGACCTGATCACGATCATAAGCTCCGAGAAGCTGATTCGAGATATTTTAGACATTGACGAGGCGACTGGAAGCCGGATACGCCACAGGGCGAAAGATTACATAATCGAGCTTTTGGGGACAGGAAAGAACTACAGACTCAGGTAGTGGGGTGCATGCGAATGGAAGAGTCGCAAACTGTCAATAACTGCGCGACGTGCTGGAACTACAAGTTCAACAAGCACATTTCCGGTATTGAGGAAGACACAGAGTTTGATATTTGCAGCGTTTGCTACTGGCGGACGCTGTGGGACGGAGGTCATGATGAGCGAGAATAGGGACGGATTGCAATGTTCGCCGATTTGCAACGGAGAGCGATATACGTACTCAGTCCGCGAGGACGGAGCGGTGATCAAGTGCAGTCGAAAGCGTGCTATCGAGACATTTGCAAAGCCCTTTCTCAAGAAAGGGTGCGCTGTGGTCAAGATTAATCATCGTGAATACAGCCTCAAACAGCTTGTTGCTCAGCATTTTATGAAAGACTATCGAAAAGGCGATTGCATCGAAACCATTGACGGGGATCCGTTCAACTGCTGCATTGAGAATCTGCGAGCCTATACGAAGCGAGAGAGCGGAAAGCGCACAGGGCATCGCAGTCGGTCGCATGGAGTTATTGTAGATGGCGTGGACTATAGGAGCGTTCGAGAGGCTGCAAGGGCTCTGCATGTGAGCTACCAGACGGTGCTCGATTATCTTGGCGGAAGTGTGAAACGCTCTGTGTTGCAGGGCATGAATATTGAGAGGGTGGAGTGATTATGCAAAAGTCAGCGGTGGGGGGTACTGCGTGAAACATTTACCACTTTGCCACAAGTGTTGTGAGCTGTACAGAAACGGTGGCTTCAATGTCGTTGATAAAACCGAGGGGATCGGAGATAAGCCGGAGAAGTGTGCGCACTGCTCAAAAAAACACCGCATATTTGGATATTTAGAGCAAGTCGCATTCGAAGAGGGCGGGGAAGAAAGCGAGTAGAGACAATTATGGACGTATTAACAAGCAGCAGACTCACTGGCGGGAATCCTGCGGGCGGTAGAAAACCGAGCGATTTTTACCCAACGCCGCCAGAGGTAACAGAGGCGCTTTTGCGGCACTTGAAAATTCCATTACCGGCAACGATTTGGGAGCCAGCTTGTGGGGAAGGGCATATGTCAGAGGTCATTGCATCGTACGGATACAATGTTGTGTCGTCAGATCTGCACGACACCGGATACGGACAAGCCTGCTCAGACTTTTTGACATCCACCTGCGAGATATGCGACTGGATTATCACAAATCCTCCATTTTCCCTAGCTGAGCAGTTCATAAGGCGATGCAGGGAGCTTGACAAACCATTTGCCCTGCTTCTCAAGACACAGTTTTGGCACGCTGCTAAAAGAATTCAACTCTTTGAAGAAATTCGTCCAACAAAAATATTGCCGCTAACTTGGCGACCAGACTTTACAGGCGGCGGCTCATCGCTGATGGACTGCATATGGTGCGTTTGGAACGGCGAAAATCCAACATCTTATGCGCTACTTAAAAAACCAGAAAAGGGACAGAGAAATGAGCATTGATAAAGACGGCAAAGACTACACGCTATACTGCGACATGTGCGCAGACCCGACATATACCACGGATGACTACAATGATGCTGTTGAATACAAAAAGGCACACGGATGGAAATCACGGAAAGAGGGCGATGATTGGGTGGATATCTGCCCTGAATGTCAGGAGGGCTATATATGCCGGATTTAGGCGCATCGGGGCGTTTGAGGTTTTGGAGGTGTCAGAAGATGAAACGGATTGTGCGCAAGTTATGTTCCCGTGAATCCATTGTGATGTTTTTTATCATATTCGGAGTGCAGGGATTTTGGATGACCTTGGAGCTTTTGTTCTACGGAGAAGTGCAACCGAGGGTCGTTGACAACTTTATTGGGGCAATGTTGTTTTTGTCGCTGTACGCAAACTACAGGAATTGGGAGGCGAGGTGATGGCAAACCGAAGCACTCTACATAAATCGCACTTGAATGACTTCAAAGCGTGGCTCATCTTAGATGGATGGACAATTTGCGAACCAAAGGGCTGCTACGAAGTATGTCGAGCGACTAAGCCGGGCAAGCACACTCTGATAGTGTGGAGACGGCACGGGGGAGATCATTACACAGTTTCGGATAAGTTCGTTGGAATTATTCGACAGTTTACGAGATCACGGAAAGTTGCTAGAGGGAGGGTTGACAATGGAGCGACTAACAATGCGAATGAATAGCGGGGGAATTGCAACAAAGGGATATACGCCTGATCGTACGCTGCTTGAAAGGCTTGCGGCATACGAAGACAGCGGACTCACCCCGGAGCGAGTGCAGGAGCTGGCTGATGCGGAGCGTGAGGGGCGGCTGGCGGTGTTGCCGTGGGATGTTGGAACTACTATATACAGGATCGTTAAACGACCAGAGCACGAAAAGGTCAGAAGCGGACGAGGCGGAAAGGGCGGATTTGCCGTATGCCCTGGTGGTGAATATGTGATTCGGGGAAGATTGAATTGGACGGATTCAGGCGCGACCGGAAAAACCGTGTTTCTCACCCGCGCCGAAGCCGAGGCTGCGCTGAAAGAAAGGGTGAACAAAAATGAATGACGCAGAAAAACGCGAGATGCTCCATTCAGAAGTAGGAAATCGCCTTGACTTTTCCTTGAAAGGGGTCATGGGATTTGATCAGGAAATAACATATTGTGTGTTTTGCGGAAAAGAAACCTTAGACGGTGAGCCGTATTGCTCGGAGACATGCTATTTTGAAATCCTAGATCGGATAGACGGAGGAACCAACTGATGATTAAAGAACGCTATTGGGGTGATTGTGATGAAATGTCCTTTTAGGAAAATTACGACATACACGCGCGTGGGCGCAGGAGGATCGGGGAGCGATAAATATCCAAACAAAAAAGAAGAGTTCGCAGATTGCGTCAAAAATGAGTGCATTGCATATGCGAAAAGAATCGAATTTGACGATTTTGACGATGGTTCGTATATCCGAGAGCGCTGCTTGAGACTGCACCACGGGAGGTAAGCAGGGATGAACAAAAAACCTAAATCATGGCTGATAATCAGCTCTCTTATTTTTACAGCCCTCGTTGGACTGATGATACACGGCATTGTAGCACATGCATACTACATCCAGTTACTGCCGATAGAAACCCGCTGCATTGATGAAGAGCGAGTAGAGCTATATCACATCGACAGGGCGTTCACGGTCCGCACAGAGCCGGATCACCGCGCACCGGCACTACATACATTCCCAGCGCAGTATGTGCTCGTTTTGGAACGAGATGGTGACTGGACGCGGATATCTACATGGCTGGGCGATGGGTGGGTCTATGTAAATCAGCCGCCGCGCCGGTGGACATATTACGATGTGCCGGTCATCTCTCGCATGGTCTGGGGAGAGGGGCGCGGTGTAAGTCGAAACGAGCAGAAGCTCATTGTGTGGACGGTGCTCAACCGCGTAGATCATCCGACAAATTATCATAATACAATCGCTGGCGTTGTTAGGGCGAGAGGGCAGTTCCATGGTTATTACAGAAACTTCCCAGTTACGCCGGAGATCAGGGAAATGGTGATTGAAGTGCTTGAAGCATGGGATAGGGACGAACAGGCGAAAGTTTACGAGCCGTTTTCAAGGTGCTCTCATTTCCTGTATTTCCATGGAGACGGTCGGCACAATTGGTTCAGGACGCACCATTGGCGTGGCGCGTGTCGGGCTTGTTAGGGGTGAAACATGACAGCAGTAGTATGTTACAGTGGCGGTCACAGCTCGGCGCTGGTTGCCATCGAAGCGGCGCGGAAGTACGGTAGCGACAATGTGATTCTGCTGAACCATGATATCAGTTCAACGGTGGAGCACGAAGACATCAAGCGCTTTAAGGTTGAGGTTGCGGACTATCTAGGCGTACCGATTACATACGCAAACGCCGAGAATTTTGAGGAAATGACCCCATTGGCTGTGGCAAAGATGAAGGCTGGCTTTAGCGGAAATGGGCGCGACTGCTTTTGCACTTGGCATTTAAAAACAGAACCATTCCGTCGCTGGCTTAAAGAGAATTTCCCAGCCGATGAAGATAGTCCGCGCAAAGACATCAGAATATTGTACGGATTTGACCCGAACGAGAAAATCAGAGTTCTTCGACGGGCGATGAATCTCAGAAACGAAGGATACCGAGCAGGATTTCCGCTATGTGTCAAGCCGTGGAAGCGAACAATATACAGCACGGAAGAAATTGGGATCACGAGACCATCAACATACAAAATTTGGAAACATGCGAACTGCATGGGATGTCTCAAGGCTGGAAAGCAACACTGGTACGTGGTGTTTTGCCTGAGACCAGATATCTTCGAGGAAGCCGTGCAAGCAGAAGCGGAACTTGGTTATAGCATCATCCTATGTGCCGCTCGGATGCATACGGAAAGAGAGCCGAGAATGAAAGTGAAATATGTGTCAGACGCAAACTGCCATATATGTATGGACTTATACCCAGAGCAAGCTGGTACGCTTTGCCGCCAATGCAAGGATCAAAGAACACACCTCATTGTCTAGAAATGATTGAATTAGGAGCGTGGACATATGACTGAGCGGCGTTTAAAAGAATACAAAGATCTTCGAGGTGAAATCGCTATGCTAGAGGCGCGGATTTCAGCCGCTAAAGATGAAGTTGTGACCGATATTGTGCGCGGCTCTACCGCAGAGCACCCATACACACAGCGCGGAATCGTCATACAGGGCTGTCCGGATCCGAAG
>Ga0123355_10014767_pt1 | contig 12232 bp, 8 predicted proteins | sample TergutEmb28metaG_3_FD_89872 | JGI IMG/M metagenome (GOLD analysis project Ga0123355, IMG submission 89872) | Embiratermes neotenicus P1 segment gut microbial communities from Petit-Saut dam, French Guiana - Emb289 P1 | ecosystem: Host-associated > Arthropoda: Insects > Digestive system > Gut ...
AACATGTTTCGGATGTTAATACATCCATCCTCAGGAGCTTGCGACTTATTTGTTGAGTTATTTCATGGGTTGTATTGCTCTGGTTCGATGTGTGATGGTGTTACGTTGTGGTTTGGCTGTGGTAGTAGTGCCTCAGCCTGCATACGGACACCACACCACCCCAGCCAAACCACAATGTAACTCCAACTCACATCGAACCAGAGCAATACAACTTATGAAATAACTCAACAAATAAGTCGCAAGTTCCTGAGGATGGATGTATTAACATCCGAAACATGTTGAGCATTAAATAATAAAATAATAAAGCAAGTGACATCAAGTTGGTCTTTCTTTATTCAACTATCAAGATGATGCACGGTCCAATAAACGGAGATTTACTAATAGTAATTTCTTCAAATCTTCCTTATTACCTCTTCCCCCGCCAGAAGGTAACTTTATGTTTTTGCTTTGGTCATTAGTAAAGATTGCTAATTGGGCGGTCAGACAGCAAGGCTGGAAGGAGGAATCTTTCCTACATGGAGCCGTGGGAACAGTAAACCGAAACGAAAAGAAATTTGCATTCATGCATTCCGGAGAATAAAAGTGAAAAGAAGTTAAATTGTAATAACCGAGGAATTACGATGTATCGTTGAATTATTGGTCACAATTTGATCAAGTGAAATTTCCATCAAACTACTGAAGGCAATGACGTATTATTGTGCACCAACACCCTAATTAAGTAACGATGTATTTTTTTTTTTACTTTTATTTCCCACATTAATCCATCAATTTCTGAAATTTTTGTTTTCAAATTTTCGCATATTCTGAATGTTATATTCTTTCTTTTGGGTGATTCTTCGGCGTATGAATTGAATGTGCCGACGTTTCGGAACACTGTCAGATCCATCATTATGGGTGGTTTAATTACGAAGATTTCTTAATGGGAGGAATCGATATCTTCCCCGGCAGTATTTAAACTCTTTCACATTACAGCCTCAGTTGACTGACAGACTGTTCCGGAACGTTGTCACCTAAAAATTCAAGCGCCCGGAAATCACCGAAAAGAAAGAATATAGCGTGTTCTGAAATGTCTGTGATATTTTAAACAATTTAATGCCACTTTTTCGGCTATCCCGTTTCCTCACTATCACCGTTTATCCACATTAATTTCCTGTCTCTTTCTCTCAATTTTTTACATAACCATTCCCTTTTATTTTAAAGCTATACTCTTTGTGCTAACCCCATTTATCCGCTTCTGTATGTTGTATGTATCCTTGTGGAACAGGTTTTTATCTCTCTGTTTGTTTTTCCCTCTCTGTTTAGCCCAGCTGATGTTGAACTACTGCATAGCCTCAACAGGGTGGTAGAGCAAGAATCAAGTTTTCTTATCAACCCAAATATCTTCCTCTGGCGTTCCATTTCCTTTATTCTCATCAACACAAATACTAGTCTGGTCGAACTACCGTATAACTCCTCGTAATTACATATGTATGTTTAATTTCATTGCACTTCAGTTGTTATAATTCCTGCTGTATCAGTCTTGGTTCAGATTGGTGTTTGGTATTGGTATTGGTGTTTCAAATATGATCCTTCGAATTAATAACGAGGGTTTGTTCGTTTTGGCTTCGTCCTCCTCTCCTAGTTGTGAATGTGCAATGGGATGTTCAGCCTGCGTTAAAGGAAACAGAAGGTAATTACGACTGTGTGATGATGACTGTAATTACGTTACTTTTGTTTTATTTTGACGGCACTAGATGTCACAAGCATCATTTTTGCATGACATCAAACTGGTACATTGTATAGAGTGCGTGCACTTGGTAGTGCGATAGGTTGAAGCCAAAATGGAAACGATTCTGGTCTTCTGGGATGTGACGCTGTTGCGCCTGGCCAGGTACCCCGACGTTTCGAAAGAACGTGTCGCTGTTCATGTTCAAGGTTTCAAGGTGCATGAAGAATACCGCTACTTCATTCTTCATTGACCTTGAACTCTCGAATCTGAAGGTTATTCCAATGAAACTTCCGGTACTAGTTGAACCAGCAAGTAAACTTTATGTCCTGGACGACATGAATCCACGATTAGACCTCTGTGAAAGCCTCTAATCTCGCAGGTTCTCAAGAGAGTAACAATTCGGCTTATTCAAAACGTATCCCACTTAATGTAGAGGTGCTAATTTTATAGTATTCTGGCAGTGGTTTTGTGCAGCACATTTTGTCTTTATTGCACGTACAAAGGACACCAGTAAAGCTGGATGGTTCTGTGTCAAGGATGGCACCCCTTCTACGGAACGGTAAAACGAATCAGCGTGATAGAGCACTTTCGGTAACAATAGCAGTCCAAACACGATATTCATAAGTAGATCGAGATTATTAGTTTTTGTTTGACTTTAGCAGGACTGAGACCTAATAGCGCTGATAAGCTAAAAAATATCGTGGTAGTGCACATTAAGTTCAAAGAGAGTATATTCACAGAATATCAGGAGCAAGAAATGTGATACCTGTTGGCAAGCTGGGTGCAGAAGTTTTAATATTGCCGGGAAAGGTATTAATGCCTTCCACTAGGAAATCGTTGACACATTCTTATTTGGGGGGGGGGCTTGGCAGGGTTGGACCATTTCAAATTACACGTGGTGCCAGGCGTATACGACTCGAAGGCCTGTTACATAAGTAATTTTTAGAAGTATTTGCTCAGTTTTCCGTTACACAAAACACAATTACCCTTCCAAGGTAATAAGTTGCGGCTTCATTTTGTAAGACTCGACTTCAATGCCTGCAGTTGCAGTAGCTACACACATACTTTGTAGCATCGAGTTTGCACAGTCCCAATACCCCACGCTACCTATAACGTGGGCCCATAGCACAAAAACAGCCAGGCTGCAAAATCTTATATAAATGCACGAATTGCGTGTTTTGTTGCTGTTCATCAGAGCCATTTTCTCGCTTTTCAGTAATCAGTCCATCCACATGCATTGGCTATCTTTATACAAACCACAGCCAGAATTATGAAGTGCTAACTGTATATATATATGCAGACATAATGCAGTACTGTGGTTGTTACAACCTAATGCTGTTTTATTTTGAAGTGGTTATGGAAAGTGTACCTTATCTGCAATAATCGTAATTTTACCTTTAAAAAAGGCAAACTTTCTTTGATCACCATGCTGTACGTGTATATAAATAATTGTGGGCCTGTGTATGTATGTATGTACGTATGTATGTGTTTGTGCATGTATGTATTATTTATATATGTATGTATGTGTTTTTGTACATATATATTATGTATGTATATGTTTGTGTAGTTATGTATTATGTATGTATGTGTTATGTACGTATGTAATGTATGTACGTATGTGTTATGTACGTATGTAATGTATGTACGTGTGTACGTACTACGTACGTAGACTACACTTGCGTGGATTCCTCCGTACGTTTCCAAATTTCAAGTCGTGAACCAGTTGGTCTAATTTTACGACACTAGTTACGAATATTGTCCTATTGTAGGAAAACCTATAATCGTACTCTTTAATTTTATGCAATAACTACAACTGTACTGAAATCGGAAATTTTTAGGTAACAAAGAAGCAAGCCGCACTTCCTGTCTAGTCCTTTGTTTGATGAAGAAAACTAAAGAGCCACTAAACCTATTTATGTGAAGTTTATTAAAGACATGGATTCTAAACGCACATATTGTAGTGCCTATTTGAAAAACTCATGTATGTAAATAATTACAAATTATGTCCGACGAACTTAAGTTTATGGAGTAAAAATGATAGATGTTTCTTCTAATGCAGGAAGTTATTAGCTGAAGAATAAACAGCAGGAAATTGTGTTGGGATTTGACGTCATCAACAAAATAAATGTCGAATTTCTGTTTACCTCTTTGCCTGTTTTTTTTATGGAGAACTATATGGCGAATACATAAATGCACACAAAATATTCATAGTGAACTCTCTTACAATACAAGAACTGAAAATTTTTGTATATAAAAATAATGTGCACGTGATAAGATGGAATGTATTTGATATTTGATTGGAATTAGTTCAGCTGGTTTAGGATAGGGTCCGTTGTTAGTTCCTCTAGCTGCTGGATGGAACTTTGTTTATGTTGTGAAGTGGAGGAGATATAGAAGTGAAGCCGATCATTTTTAGTATAGTTGTTTATTAGGATTGCTTGCCTCAGTTACGGACGGTTCACGGCCATGCGTTGTAGGTTAATCTGGCAACGTATATTCAGAGCCATTGGTGATTGGTAAGAGGGGAAATGGTTAGGAGCTGATAACGGACGCTAGCAGTCAGGTAAGGAAATCAGTCGCGTACGAGAGGTGTGTGTGAGGGAGTACAAGTGACTGTGTTATTTTGATAAGATAGGATTTAGTTGTTTAACTTGATAAACCCCCTTTTTATTTTATCAACAATAGAGTAAATAAAACAAGTAAAAAGAAATAATTAAAACTATATGTGATTCGGTGAACCACAACCGTTTCCCCAAAGAGGATCACCTACCAGACTGTGCACGTCGGGACAACAAAGTTACACAGGTTGATCATGTAGAGAAGAAAGAATGGTAGGCCAAGATTTTTTGAAAAGGTTGTAGTTTCAAAAGTTAATTTTAACTCGGGTAGAACAAGGTTACATAAAATTATGCAACATGTCGCAGTGCTTTCCACGGTATTTCTGAATAGGATTATATTTTCCTTCAGAATCCTGCCACTGTGTTAGCCGTGGAGAGAGAGAGATGATGAATTATGCTTCTGCTCTCCTTAAAAAGAAAAGTTTCTTGGCGATTGTGAGAAGAAGTCATGTAAAATTATACGCATTACAAATTTGTGTATATCAGGTTCTCATAACAAAAAATGCACATTTTGGCGCCAGGAGTGGGAAAAACTTTATTACTGTTTCTCACGCGCTGTTTGCTCCTGTTTGATGGGAAGCAAGCACCGGTAGCGTATTGTGTGAGATCGGAGTTTTCAGCACCATCTACTACTACCGACCGAAGCGCGCACAAGTCACTACCGCCAACGAAAAGTAGTCCCGAGTTGCGCTCCCATCTAGCGACGGAATTTCGAACTCCATGCTGCCAGGGTTTCTGGATATTCTGTCTGTGTCTACATCGGTACCTCTCACTCCACACTCGCACATGGTGGGGATACGAGCAGGTTAAATGAAAGGAGGGGAGTTTCTAAAGAATGGTTAGTGCGTTATGGAGGGGAGTTTGAGGGGCGGGACACGTGGTGATGCTATATGCTTCTTGCTTGTTGTTCTGTTAATAATGCAGCTACCTGCCTTTACTTTCGACTTTTTTCCCTGCATTCCAAAAATGTTACCTAGCGAGCGTCATTCGCACTAGAGAGGGACCCTGGATCACGGAAAAACAAATCCCACCACAAAAATTGGTCTAATGTGGAAGAAATGTTTTGTGTAGAAATTAAACTATTTTTAGTTGACAGGTTTTGTCAACCAAGGCGATACATTTTGTAACGTGCAGTCTACAGGCATTTTTAAAGGTACTTTTCTAATCTTATGTTTATGGGACCGTGCATCATCTTTATAGTTGAGTAAAGAGAACCCAACTTGATGCCACTTATTTTATTATATATCCAATACTCATTCAATGCTCAACATGTTTCTCTATACTTCTTACAGATACCACCCATGAAATAACAACCAGTTAGTCGCAGACTCTTGAAGATGGCCGTATTAACGGCCGAAACATGTTGAGCATTGAATGAGTATTGGATATATAATAAAATAAGTGGCATCAAGTTGGTTTCTCTTTACTCAACTACTTTTCTAATGTTTTTCGTTTTAACTCTTTTTCCTGATTGCCTTTAACAAAGATGCGCACTTCGGAGATGATGATGTGAAAGTACAAGCCAAGATTTATTTTTATACATGGGTCTACATGTCCGACTGTGACTGTGACTGAGGGTAGTGACGCCTGCTTGTTTTAATGGAGGAAGATGAATCTGAATTTTACACTCCTAAGCTACAGTCACCTAACCCGCGCGCAGGTAATGCTGCTGTGCGCCCTTACCAAGCTGTAAGTGTAGGTGAAGAGCTGTGACCACCGTAATTGTCAAATTACTTGAACCATGCCCCATGTTTTTCGCCTTGTTCTGCTCCTACAGCGATTCAAAGGGAATGTTTGCGTAATAATTTTGTTACTTTGTATTCTGCTCGTTTCGTCCCTGAATATGACGGCTGGTTCTTTGTGAGTGTCTCCAAAATAGTTTATTTTCATATATCAACCCTCAAGATGAGGATCAGCGTTAGTATGTAAATGCGGATGGTTGATGTCTTCGAGGCCAAGAGAGCGAGAGACTGTTACCGTCTTCGAAGGATGTACCTGCTGTCTGTAAAGGTAAAAGGCAAAGCAGTCCCATTACAGGCCTGGAGTGACCCAGAGGGTTCCAGGAAGTTAAGGTTCCCAGATTTCATGACAACGGCACAGGATGGTGGTAAGGTTGTCACCTTTACGCACCGGCTACCTTTTCCCCCAGGAAATGCTCCTGGTACTCATTTCCGTTAGAGGCTGGGTCGACCCCAGGGGCCATAGTGCGATCGGATGGATTTTATGTCAATGAAAAATTCCAATGACACCATCTGGGATTGAAAGAGCGACCTTCCGATTTGTAGCACAGCACCTTGCTCTCTGTACTCTCTGAATGTCAGTCAGTCCTGAAATATGGGTTACACAAAATGTCTTGTCCGGGAGCACAATTGTGCCCGGAGGCACATAGAGCTTGAAAAGTTACACCTACTTAAGCGGAACGTTGCGTGACTCATTGTCGTGCTTCGTTTAGAAGTTCGAATTTATTCCGAAATATTTGCGTAGGAGTTCCTGTGTTTGTATTCATAGCGCGCGAGGTAGTAAACAAGCCACGCCGCAAAACAACAGTAGGCCTACCTTCCACCGCATGACCTGAGGGATAGCTACGCGCGTGGCACCTTGTGATCTCTTAACACAATAAAAGCAGGGCATATCGCAGGGGTGCGCAAATCCCCAGCACCAGATCGCTGTGGAGACTAAATTTTGTAGGGTGGCCCTTAATATTTGTTTGCCCTGGAACTCACCTACCCCCATCTAGCTCCGAGGTTAAAGAAACAGTAGACTTGTACCTTTACTCCCCTATTGTGTCTTCGTTGCAGGCTATAGGGTAAACTTTAACTTGTTACCTTACCAATAAGGAATTCCCTTCAAGTCACCCTTCTGGCACCAAACTTTTTAAGATTCCTGCAAGATTTTTGGAGAATTTTGCACCTCTGGCAACAGATATATTTTTGTACAGGTTGGCGGGGAATTTACTGTACCTCCACCCACCTTACGTATACCGTGTTTCGTGCACAGTGTACCAAGACATGGCGTGGTACAGTAAGCAGAGGTACGGTGATTCTTCGGCCATTCGGTACTTGTAATTATAATTCTCTACTCTTCCACCTCAGTCATCCAGAAGTCTGGTTCACGGAACTCCGCCGCCATTTATCGTAACGAAAATTTTCGTGCTTCAAAAGTGTACGAAACACTCTCCTGGATTATTGAAGAAAGTTTGAAACAACTTACATGGATCATCTAAGCATAGCCCATTATTTGTATTGAGAAGAGTAAAAAGTCACCTAGTTAGATCATTCCATAATTTAGAACAAATAGGCAGAATCCATGTTTGGATATTCGGACGTAGCTGCTACGAGGCATCGTGATTCAATCAGCGTAATGGCTACTTGACTGGATGGACAGCGGTGACTTCAGTTTTAGTAATATCACTAAATAGGCCTATTGTTTAATTATGGCTACATTCACATTGAGTTGTGGATGCTGTTGCAGCCACGCGAGTTAGACTTAAATAATAATTGTAAGGAAACCTTTCATTTCTCCGTCAGAAGTGAAGTTGTCCATGTACATAGGGAACAAGATCTGTACATTATTACGACGGCATTAGGATGGATGTGACATACCAGTGTCTCGCTCCGAAAGCTTTAACCTACGGAATGAATCGCTGATATCCATGATAATTGGTCTAGGCATGGTGACGAAGACAAACGCGTGCCTGTGCTGGGTGTTGAAATAAGGCCCATGGCATTTAGACCTCGCTTAACGGGCTGTAATATAATATTTTATTTATTTTGTCTATTCCTTAGTGGGCCGGGTAGCTCAGTCGGTATAGCGACTGAGCTACGGCCTGGACGATCCGGGATCGAATCCGGGTGGGGACGAGGTTTTCCGCCCTTCCAGACCGGCCCTGGGGCCCACGCAGTCTCCTGTAAAATGGGTACCGGGTCTTTCCCGGGTGTAAAGTGCGGCCGGAGCGTGCTGCTGACCACTCACCCCCTTCAAGTGCCGCGATCATGTAAGAGTAGAGCTATACCTTTACTCACCCTCTGGGCCACCCCGGGCCTGCAACGAGATTGTCTATTCCTTAGGGCCTTCCTCTTCTTTTATGAGCCTATCATTTTCTGCATTACAACGTTTGCCTGAGCTAAACTACATCGAAAGTAGAACGAAATGCTCTTATTTACGTCTGATCCGCATTTAGGAGATATCCAGCGAATCCTCTGTTAGACGTACTGTGACTGAGGTTTCATTCTGTTCAAATGTGTACCTTAGTCAAAGGTAAAGCAATGCCTGTTCAGGCCTCGACAGAACCTGAGTGTTACAGGAGGCTGAAGCTCCCAGATTCCAAGAGAACTGATACATGAAGTTGGAAACGTCAGCCCTACGTATCGGCCGCCTTTACCGCCCCAGGAATTATTCCAAGTACTCATTGGTGTAGAGTCTGAGTCGACCCCAGGGATATAGTGCAGGTGGACGAATTACGCCAAAGAAAAGTCACTTGGACACTTGGGAATAGAACCCGCGACATTGCGGTTTTTAGCGAATTGCCTCAACCAGCTGAACTACCATGTGCTGTGCGCTACATGCAGTATATGCCACGGCGACTCGCTTGCTGCAGCTCTACCCTAAGTCATTTGACGCTGCTGTTGATGGAGAATCAAAATGCTTGCCGAATTCTCAGGTGTATTCAGTAGCAGCAATTCACGGAATAAAGTGTGACAGGCGATTACTTATTTTTATATAGCCATTAAGATTTTTGTTTCTTGTTGCAGGTGAGTGCTTTCCGGTGTCTGCTGCAGAGTGAGTACTTTGTACAGTAGTTAATTTGTAACAATACGCAGAGACTCTCACCACAGAGTATTCACACGAGACCAATATTAGTCCCTACCCTAACCCAGAAGAACCATTTCATATCGTCACGTTTTTCTCTCTCTTCTGGATATTCTCATCATCCCCCCCCCCGTTTGTTATATTTAGGGGTTTCGAATAACACTCTGTGTGAATATTTAAAATTTTCAATTCAAACTCCAGTCTCCGTACCGCATCTTCCTTGATTCAATCACCCACCTACCTTGTGATAACATCCGTGTGCATATTTGGCCAGGTGCACGTCAAAACTACATCCTGATCCTCATTATGCAGTTCCAACATAACTTCAGGTTTATAATAACTACGAGTAGGCCAGTCTTACTTTTTTCACCCATTCTATACTCTCTAGATATATCATGCAAACTGAATGTTCATTACCTTATTCAAATCATTCTGCCACTTTTCCCTATCCTGATCCTGATGGGTCTAGTCCACAGCCTACCACCCTGTTTCCTTAAGATCACCTTCAAATGTTCCGTGACCCGCTGTGCGTCATTAGCAATTTGCTATTTTGACATAATCTCTGCCTCGCTACTTGGGTGGTCTTCTGAATATTCAACAACATGATGTTCAGTGGCATGTTCGTTTCTCCACCCTACTTATTCCCCCACTTCTCATTCATACCGCCTTCTCTATTGTAATGCAACACATTTTACATATAGACAGTGACAGCGACTTTCAATCACTCTGGATTATTACATAGCGTTCGTTGCCGTACGAAATGTACTACGCTGGTGTCTAACGTTCGTTGCTGGACGAAATGTACTTTGGTGGTGTCTAAAGTTCGTTGATGTTTCCATTTCTGTTTTCGGTGCCCCCGGTACTCTTGTGGTATGGTACCCTGTTGTCTATTTTTACTGACCTTATGGTGTATCAGATTTTTCCAAATGGGTCATTTATATTAAATTATTTTCTTTCTTTCAGTTTGCTAGGCTTTCTTTGAAATAAGGAAATTTGTATCTACGTATGTATCAGTTTTCCAGTAGACCACCGGTTATTGGGATTCAGTCGCCATATTCGCCGGTGAACTACGTCGTCGGATGTTAAATTTTTTCTGCTTCATATCCCTCTTAACTTCCTTTTCCTTCTTTACGTCGGGTCGTCCTCGTCGTTGTCTTCCTACCCGTGTCAATATGCGCTTAAGCCATCTGTTATTCTCCATGCTTACTACATGTCCAAATAATTTCAACATACTCTCTCCCATTCTCTCCAAAGTTTTTCGTGTTGCCCTTATACATTTATTAAGAACAGTCTGTTATACAACAATAATAAGACCAATTGTGACTTGTGGTTCTAAATCATGGACCCTATAAAATAAAATAGAAAGAGACGTGATGGCGTGGGAAGAGAACATGTTGAGAAAAGAACACCCATAGTGGGCAACATGTGGAAATGTTTACTGGAGAATAGAATTTAAATCTCCCTATAAGATATCTGTAATTAAACTACGTATACTTAAGTGGCTTGACTTAGGTGTAAGAATGGATGGTGAAAGGACAGTAAAGAAGTTGCTGGAAATTCAACAAGGAGGAGGAAGAACGAAAGTAAGATCTAGATTAAGATGGATGGATGATGTCGAATTGAGCTTGAGGAATGTTGGTGTAAAATTGGTGAGAGCAAGCGTTTTGGACAGAATAGAATGAGCACCTGTCGTGAGGGAAGCCAAGGCCAAAGGTAAAAAGTTGTAGTGCTAAAACAAGACGAACAAGAATTAATGTCCTGTTGTGAATGAAATGCGTATATTCGTGTAAGTTTGTAGCTTAATGGGAAGTTCCACCTTCGAAGTAGTCCCCTTGATCGGCTGTACAAGTCTCCTTTGCCCATCGAAGCTTTGACAGATTGTATGGTGCTCCTGTGCAGTAAGTCACCCCTCCCGTAAAATTCTTTGGAATGTCTCAGGTTCCTGAAATTTGGTCTCATCAAGTGGAATTCTGTTTAGATATGGCAAGAACCAAGTCACCGACATCCAAACCCTGATAGCATTTCTACATATTTTTCCTGATAACTGCTTGGCCTTGTGAAATATTTCGAAGTAAACAGTATTCGTGATATGGAGAAAGTAATAGACATTGACTTCGTTTGCGATTTCGTCACGCAAGATTTTCTTGAGCTTTGAAAAAGTCAGTGTCTGCCAGTGCATGTTTTGCCTATGCGTTTCTATTTACGGTTCATTTCCAGTGATAATTATTGGCGAAACATTGGTAGGAATTCCCTTCATCGAGTAGAACAACACTGAAAACACCGCTGCATCTTTTCGCTTGTCAAAAGTGTCGAGAAAATCCTTGCCGTCACCTTGATTCATTCGAAAATTGTCTTGACTCTTTTTCAGTTATTCCACTGATGTTCCTTACTCATTCGCTCATCTGTCACCGACGTTATTTCAATCAGCTAATATAGACAAACCTTAGAGCTGACATTTTATTTGCATGATCCATCTGCCTGTCACACAAGGTTAATGTATCTTCAGGAGTAGGAGTTGTGCACAGGAATATACTTTCTTCATTTTTTCTAAGGTGGTAACCGGAAGAGACCCAAGAAGTTGAGTAAAAAGAGACAAACTTGATGCCACTTGTTTTATTATTACTTTATTCAGTGCTCAACATGTTTCGGATGTTAATACATCCATCCTCAGGAGCTTGCGACTAATACGTTGAGTTATTTCATGGGTTGTATCTGGTTCGATGTGTGTTGGTGTTACGTTGCAGTGTGGCTATGGTGGTGTGGTATCCGTATGTAGGCATATCCTCAGGAGCTTGCGACTAATACGTTGAGTTATTTCATGGGTTGTATCTGGTTCGATGTGTGTTGGTGTTACGTTGTAGTGTGGCTATGGTGGTGTGGTATCCGTATGCAGGCATACGAATACCACACCACCATAGTCACACTGCAACGTAACACCAACACACATCGAACCAGATACAACCCATGAAATAACTCAACGTATTAGTTGCAAGCTCCTGAGGATGGATATATTAACATCCGAAACATGTTGAGCACTGAATAAAGTAATAATAAAACAAGTGGCATCAAGTTTGTCTCTTTTTACTCAACTATCAAG
>Ga0123355_10014768_pt1 | contig 12231 bp, 10 predicted proteins | sample TergutEmb28metaG_3_FD_89872 | JGI IMG/M metagenome (GOLD analysis project Ga0123355, IMG submission 89872) | Embiratermes neotenicus P1 segment gut microbial communities from Petit-Saut dam, French Guiana - Emb289 P1 | ecosystem: Host-associated > Arthropoda: Insects > Digestive system > Gut ...
ACAATTGCAGGTTCGTTGGTATGGCACAAGTTTACTTCATTTAGCATGTCCGGAGTGTTGGTGTTAGGGTTTGTCGTTATGAAAAAAGAATTTTTATTTTGGGGGGGGGGGTGTTCTGCAGAATTTGTGGCCTTTAGCAGGGGGCCGTGCTATCAGAAATTTTCAAAACCTCCGGTGTGCCGCGAAACATGTTGATGTATCTTTCTTGTTTTTTACACCCACATACCAAACACAAAAGCATGTATTATGCCCTCAGGAAAACGGGTGTAGATTTGTGTAGGGAATGAAATTCTCCTTGTAACTTTACTGAAAGTCACTGTGTCGTACATCAAACCTGAAATGGTAAAGGTAAATTAAACTTATTTCTCTGCTCCACTAAGCACCGCTCTTCCAAGGTGTACTGTGAAGTAGGAGGTAATGATCCATGCACTCTTAATCTTGACACTTGATGGAACTGATTATTTAGCTTCGTGCCCCGACCGCTTTGCTCGCAGGAAAGTTTTCAAGGATTTGGAGGAAAGAAAAACCCCTCGTTGGCTATCGAACGCTGATTCTTCGGTCATCCCTCTCACAGCTTACTCACTATAGCGGCCAAGCTATCAGACAAAGAAAGTTTGTGAAACGACTGTCCTCCATCCCACACGCAGAGTTATCAGAGACAAGGAAAGCTTTCGAAACGTCGGTTATAGCCGTTACTTGAAGATTCCTTAGCAGTAACTACTGTGTTACGTCTAGAGCCGACCGACGTTGCGGTCTGTCACGGGGTTCACAAACCGCTAGCCAAGCGAAATAATCAGACGGCGCGGACTGCTGCAGACAAGAAATAAATAGCATCATTTGGCGGATATCCAACCCATACGAACTTCTATCCGCTTGCACTGCAAAGTTCAAATATTTCGGAACTGTACGAACGAATGAAGCGAGCTTGCGCGAACAAATGTAGAGCGGATTAAATCGCAGAATGCTCTGGCCTCTAGAGTGTTGTCTAAACAAGTGACGACGAACAAGTACGAGGCTGTATTTATGCAAGTTGTGCTGGAAAGCATTCCCCTTAGGCATGCCACGGTAGCAATGGTGGAGTGGAAGTAGAGAGCTACTCATTCCTAAACTTGACACCAAATGTAGGTAAGTGGTCATTGTGAATAAACATGAAACTTGGTCTCTCATATAAAGGAAAGAACGCACACCGAGGGCTTTCAACAAAATGGAACCTGTGGGTGTCATAGAAGTATTAACCGGAAAAGGGATCCTCAGCTCCTCAGTCATGATATTGCCTCACAGAGTTACTTAGCAGATGCCAATAAACACGGAGGATTTCCGATAATTATAAGAATTAACACAATATCTTTCTTTTTGAAATGAATAACTTTAGTATTTAGTTCATGCAGTTTCTTTGTTTCACTAAAAGATCAGTTCCTCTATTTTTTTTTTATAATGAGTTTGACAGCCTCACACAGTGTACTCCCTTCAGCAACCTCCCAACACATTCATGGCTCAAGGTTACTGCATTCTGGAATACCATGCTGTGTAGCATGGTATACAGTTACCAAAGTGACCTTGACCTGAAAACGTGGAGGCAGGTTGTTTATATGAAGTGCCAAAATGCTGGTATCTATCTACCGAACTACAAGGCTGCACAACTCAGACAGTGCAAGTGTGAGATACTCACACATCACACACACATTTGTTTACAGCGCTGTATTATTGCTACCTCTTTTGTCAATTCAAGTAATTTAGAATGTCAACAACAGGCTTATGGTTCAGGTCTTGTAGGATGTGATGCTGTGTTGTTAGGCGATGAGCGCCTCCCACAGTTTCAAGAAAGCACTCACGTACTGGCACAGTGCCCAACCAGACCCGAATCCTCAGTTACACCACTGTGAAAAATGCAAATTGTGCATTGTGAACTTCCATTCGTAAATTTACCAAACTTCACATTCATCATCACTATCTGCATATGTTATTGTGTTCGTTCGCTTTTCAGACGTGATGCACTTGAAGACTTGAAACTGTTAAAGCAATCAGACGGAGCATGGCCCTCGTGATATTACCGTGTGACTTGCCCTGGTGGCCGACAGTTCAACGTCACCTTACACACCTCTCAATGGCCAGAAATTCCAAGGACCTGATCGACAGCATGCAGAAGATACACAACATCTGCAAGTGAGGGTCATAAATGTCATCCAACCTGACTGTGTTAAGCATTGGAAATTAATGTGCCATCTATCTGTGGTTACCTCTAGTGGCCAGGATTTTCTCTTCATCACCACATCCACGCTGGCACACTGGCTCTGAGGCCCATCCATTCTTCTGTTCAATGAGAACTGTGGGTTCTTTCTGTGGAGATAAAGTATGCAGATTGTGAGCCTCATTACACATATCAACCTGCTCCCAAGGTTAAGAATGTTTGGAGCTGTACCTTCCCTCCCCCACACATACTTAAGGCAACTCTATCCTTTACTCTCAACAGATGTAGTTACATAAGTTCTGGTCATTTCATATTTATTATGTGACATGGGGTGATGACAGCATGAGTGGACAACCTGAATACAGAATTACAGAAACAATTCAGAGACCTCCGTCATAAACATTTGCAATTTAAACAGTGACAATGCTGTGGTCCTGCATAAAAAAATATATAATTGTAGGAGTGGGAGAGGAAAGATGCAGGAGAGAAATACAGAGAACTGCCATAGATATGCCAGAACACCAAGCATGATTTTGATCCCACATGATCTTTTTGTGGAATCAGCAGGAATTTTATCCCTGGAGATTCAGATCTTCTGGGATATGGTGCTGCATTACTGGTCCAGTGGTTCCTGTTGTTTCGAAGGTTGTGTGTTCCTTCAAAAGGCTGGAAACCACTCACCTAGTGACACAGCATCACAGGTCAAGAAGAAACAGATACTGCCAACTGCTTGCTTTGCAAAATTTCTAAAAGTTCAGTTAATTAAGAGTTACGCATCTTAAAACTGTATTATGTGTTAACAAAAATGGTTTAGACAACCATAATTACAAGCCATATGTACAAGAAATTTGATACATTGAAATACTGAGTGCATCAAATTTGTTTTTTCTGCAACTAAAATGCTTTAGGATTTAGTTTCTGTAATTAGATGATACACTGCTTGCAGCATTGGTTTGGATCCAGATGATGATGACAAGCCAGACCTCACTGTGTTTGGAGGTCTTGAGATCTTTCTGGACTCTGATATGACAGAGGAAGAGCGATGCCACTTCCTTGAAGTGACTGCTCCATCCATGGTGCATAAAGCACTGCAGCTCAAACAGCTCAAACCTGCAGGAGGCTTGCACTTCAGTCTGCAGCAGCAAGGTACGAGAAGTATTTATTTTTGGGTTTCAGAACTTCTGTTACCAGGGCACAGCATGTATGAACCAAAGAGTTATACAAAACTTCGTAAAGTGTACAAGGTTACATGAATCCTTTTATGGAGGTATGTGAGGTATATTTCCTACCCTTTAAACATAGGTTCAAACAGCCTACAAATGCCTCTCCATCTTTATTTTGCATAGCTCTCTTTGGGATAAATAAACGAAAAGTTTCTCCATACTGCCATTTTTATAATGCATAATAATATACAGTTGCAATAAAAGTTAACTCACCACTAAAAAGGCATGTAAATTTTCACTCAGAGACCAAAAGGTCTATTCTGACTGGAGGAGATTCAGAAATGCTGCTCTGGTGGTTATAGTCAGTACAAAATATTAGAGAATCCTTTGAAAATACAGTTGGGAAAACTGTGCAGATGTCACATCTGTGTATATCTTTGTTCGGTAAACAGCGCTAGAGGGTTTTCTTGTATTGCTGTACTGAGCATGGTAGCTTTACTGTATATGCCAACACATCCCATGAGAGCTGTGGTGCTTGGAGCAGCGATAAAAGAAACACTGTGCAGCAGATTTATATGTGAACTGACTTTGTTTGACAGCATTTAGTATAGATTAATCATAAAGAACTGTACTGAGTCAGATAAATGGTGTAGCAGAATTTTTAGTCCTACCACTCATGCCAGAGATGTTTTGCACCTTCTAAAACCAAATTTATATCTTTCAAGGCGCTCAGTATGCCAACGGGACTCTCGTTTTAATTTCCCTCCTTTGAAAAATGTGTTTCAGCGGACCGGGTGGAGTTAGAGCGTGGATTCATCGCATCGTTGCTGGCCCATGCTTTCTTTTCTACATTTCCAAAACGTACCATCAAAACACACCCAACACTCCAGGATTTCAATTTTACAAGTTTCTTCAAACATTTAGACATGTGAGTAAATTGAACTGGGAGAGTGAAGCATAGTGTCAAACACAAACCTGATATTCTGAATGGATTCCTATAAAGTTTTGAGTGATGGCAGTGTTTGCAAATTTGTCACATCTGACAGACAACCAAAGCAAAATTTATGCTATTTGAGGTTCTCACAACAGTTTTGTTCATTAAGGTTCAGGTCTTCTGGAATGTGATGCAGTATTCCTGGTGAATTATTCCGTGACATTTCAAAAGGACACAATGTCTTAATCTTCAGCGTCCAGCAGTCCAAGCAAATTAGCCATGTGGAAAGTTAAGGTGTCCCATATGGTTGTGGATGGCTGCCCTTTCTCCATCCTCACCTGTATGAAGTACCCTGCATTACTGCATGGCTGCTGTTGGACCAACACTCTGAAGATGGAGGCATTATGTCTTCAAACTGCCAGAAAATACTTCTCCAATTACAGCATCACATCGGATGTGACTTGAATCTCTGAGACAGAAGTTAATATGCAGTCTTCGATACACTCACAGGAACAGCCAGAAGGCAAAGTTACGCAGTATTCTGTACTATTTTGACAAGCTGGAGGCAGAAGGCGAGCCTGAGGGAAGAGTCACATATTCACGTCAGGTGATGACAAGTAAAGAGTGGCTCACCATTGAAGACTGGCTAGAGAGTGGCCAAGCACTGTGCCCACTCGCTATCAGACACGAGGGCCGGATTGAACGAGCTGAAAACAACTTTCTGAACATTTGCTTTACTAGCAGCAGATTAGGGGGCCACGTTCTTGCTGATGGACGTTCTCAGGTTAGTAGAACTTGACCATGTGCTTATTGATGTACATTGTCACATTGGTACGGAGTCCAATTAAGATCAACACTGTAAGTTCCAAAATCGAATATTTCAGCAGTCAAAGAGAAAAAGGTCTCAATAGAGTGATTGTCTGTGAGCACAGTCTCTGCCATTTTGTAATGTTGCATGAAAATTCTCCATTTATTAAAGGCAAGGCACTACTTCAAAGATAGTGTGATATTCAAATAGTCATTTTCTGAAGAATCAAAAATGAAGAAATTTAATTCCAAACAAACTTTAAAAAATTCAATAGAAATTTGTTGGTAATGTTTGCATGTGTTTTGTCACATCAGATTGGTGACTCATCAGTTAACAGGACATGGCCTGAGAATTATAACTGCCTGCTGAAATGCCAGTGACATTGACACTAATCATTAAATAACCGAAAAGAAAAAAAGTAACCAAAGGAATGAGATGATACAACAAATAAAAAGCACTGGTGGCAATTGGCCAGCAAAGAATGAAACACTTATCAAGAATTATGTAAACTTTTTTGTAAAATTTGTTAAGTCCATAGAATTTACAGATTCGAAATGACAGCTAACTAAAGCTTAGGTTATGTAAAGCATGTAATATTACTGTGAAATGGGGCATGCTGTTTAATAAATAAATTAAAAAAAAAAATCACATGGCAACAATGTGCACTTTGCAGGAGTGCATGCAGTTCTGCATCCAACCTGAGCTGTTGGCAATACTGCCATATGTGGAAGCTCTGGAGGATAATGAAGTTCTGTCAGTGGAAGGACTGCTGCACGTGGCCCGCATCTTGGATCCACACAACAAAGCGATCTTTGAACCCCTGGCACAGTTGCAAGTGGTGGGTAACTAGCAGATGTTGTGCTACGTACATTTCAGACTGTAAATATGTAATTTGTTGTAATTTGTTCCTTTTTGGGTAATTCCCCGGCGTCTGAGTTCTAACTGCCGACGTTTCGGAACTCACTGTTGGTTCCATCTTCATAGGCTACTTCATTTACCTGCCTATGAAGATGGAACCGATAGTGAGTTCCGAAACGTCGGCAATTAGAACTAAGACGCCGGGGAATTACCCAAAATGAACAAATTACGTTTAGAACATGGCAAAAGCTTAAAAACAAGAATGCAATTTGTTCTTTACTACAAGGGCATGGATTTGATTCACCTTGCTTGTGTTAGAGACTGGTTTTTGTTAAAGACTGAAGCTTTCTGTGCGGTGACACCATGTTGCCTAGTACAGAGTTACTGATATTTCATACGAATATGTGCTGTCATCTTCAGGGGGTTGTTGGTTATGTGACCCTAACAGTGAATGCACTATAATCTTTTGAAAAGTCAGGAAATGCTCACCCAATGACATGGTGCAATAACCCAAACAATTTGCATCTTCAGCAACATTACTGTGAAAACCTCACATCTTGCAAGTGAGTTTTAGCTCCGTTTCTTCATGCAGTTTGTTATTCATTACTCTCATACACTTCCTAAAAAAAATATAAAAGGTAAATTTATCCCTGTGCACATCATGAAGGCATATAGGGGGAATGGAGGCATAGCTCCACTCATTCTTAACCATGGCATGACATGAAGGTGAGTGGACAATTTTGTGCACTGGCTGCTTTATCCCCCCTCCCATTATTAATTCAGTGGCCCGGTAGCTCAGTCGGTATAGTGACTGAGCTAACAGGCCACTGAATTAATTAAATTTTATCCTTTGGAATTTATGTTATTTTAGGAACGGAAGGTAGTAAACTAGTTACCATCTTTCCTAAAGAAAATACTGCACAGTACTAACGAGCATGTGGGCTGGGTAGCTCAGTCAGTATAGCGACTGACTACGAGCTGGAGGGTCCAGGATCGAATCCCGGTGGGGACGAGATTTTCCGCCCGTCCAGACCGGCCCTGGAGCCCACCTAGCCTCCTGTAAAATGGGTACCGGTTCTTTCCTGGGGGTAACGTGCAGCCGGGGCGTGCTACTGACCACTTGCCCCCTTCTAGTGCCACAGTCATGGAAGAGTAGAGCTATACCTCTACCCACCCTCTAGGCTGTGCCGGGGCTGTAACGGGATCACTTTACCTTTTTTACCTTTACCCATTATTAATTCAACGTACGGATGTTGGGCGCCACTGCTGGTCTGGACGTTGTGGAGAAGAGAAAAATCTCTCACCCTGCCAGGAATTGAACCTCTTGCCTAGTCACTACAACACCTGTGCTCTCACTGTTCCATTCGGTCACTTCACCAACCAGGCGGCAGGTATGCCGATTGCTAGACTGAGCCAGAAAAAAAAAATATATATATATTTTTCAAGAGAACTCACCAAGCTCTCGGCATCCCCCAGCTGGAGGACCAGGGTTACCTTCCCTCAGTCTGATAACCTTGGAAGGGGGCCTTATCAGAAACTACCCATCAGGCCAGTAGGACTGCAGCTAATGAAGGCAGTGTTACTACTCCCTACCATGGGGTTATCTGCACACACAGTCCTCATCACATGCTGATCACCACCATAATATTAAAGCGTGACATGTGCATGAATTGCAATCAGTACAACCAGGATCATTATACCCTATGAATGTCTACAATTCAAACATTTACTGCACATGTGATGGTTTCATACTGACCGATGTAAATACATAACAGACACTAACGGGCCACAGCAATAGAAGCTCAATAAAAATGTCTGTAAGTTTCAGACAATATCGTGAGAAACACCATAAAACTATGTTAAATATTTGACGTTTGTGGGACCGTGCATTATTAGAACGATGACATAAGCAACCAACAAGATGCAACAATTTTCGTTTGTTGGTGTTTTTATTGATCTATTTGAATTTGCTCTACATGTTTCAGGCGACAAACTTGCCCATCTTCATGAGTACTTGTGACTGTATATGCAGCTTTGGTTCAATGCACCGATATTGCTGCCGACTGTTGACAAGGTTGAGATGGAACTGTATATACAGTCAAAAGTGCTCCTGAAGATGGGCGAGTTTGTCGCCTGAAACATGTACAGCAGATTCAAATAGATCAATAAAAAGATCAATAAACGAAAATTGTTGCATCTTGTTGGTTGCTTCCATTGTTATGTTAAATATCTTGGAATATTACAATACGAACTTGATCTAGCACATGATTTGTTTACAGACATAACACTGAGCACCAGTCACTGTCATAAACAAGTGAGTGGAACTCTGGCTTAACATCTGGGAGGTTTTGATTTCATATCTCAACCCTGGAGGCTGAGTATACTGGCTGAGGTTTAGTCGTGAGATTCCTCAGTCCCTCCAGGCAACTGATGGTGCAGGTGGTAACCCACCTGGATTACACCACAAATACTACCTTCCACTTCCTTTACTAATCACCCTGTTATTTGGTGCTATATAATCCAAATTGTCGAGTCCATAACTAACTAACTCCATGGAGCACAGTTCTTCCTGAGAAGCTAACAGGTACTCAGCTGGAACCTGGAGGTGCATTACCTTATTTGCAAGCACCTGCCACATTGTCCCTACCCTGAGCCAGAGCAATCCATTCCATGCCTCCCCATCCCACTTCTTGGCGATCAATTTTAAAATTATCCGTCCATCTACAACTAGGTCTTCCAAGTGGTCACTTTCCACATTATTGACAGTATCAAAAAATGGAATATACTGAAGTGACCAGTGGGATTATTAATTAGAATTGTGAGTCTGCCAGAAATGGGAAAGAGGATACTCATGCTGGTTTGTCTTCACTTTAAAACTATAAAATGATTTGACTGAAGAATAATATGGACGTCAAATGCCAGCTAAATTGGGTTCAATTACTTGGTCACAGAGGTCAGTCTGCTGTATGGATGCTGAGAACTACCTGCGGCTGCCTGTCAGTCAGTTTGAGGAGGACAATGTGTTGCGGGAGCTGAATAAGGCCTTGCTCGCATTTCGGCAGCAGGCCCAACCGCAGCCACGCCAGCCTGTCACACGGCGTCTTTCCCCCATTGGGGAGTCATTCAGTTCCACACCTCCAGAGGGGGATGCCACTAAACAACAATTGCAGGTATGTCTCCTGAAGGAAATACAACTTCCACTGAAGTAGCTAATACTGTCTCAGCTGGTCTAGAAATTCTAAAACCCAGAAATTCATTACCTTGTCTCTTCCCTTCAGGTTTTCTGACCATTTATACATACAGTGTGAAATGTTTAACATCATACACTATGTAACAATCCTACAGAACGGTGTGCTGGTGTTGTGTGTTATTACTGACGACAGGAAACTGAGAAGCATAAGTGGGGTACTTTCTGATAGCAAAACTATCATTCCAATATTGTAAAATCAGTTAATTTATTCAAAGTTGAAATGGGCGCACAGACAGATAGAAAGGCAGGCAGGCAGGCAGGCAGGCAGACACACACACACACACACCACACAAAACACACACCACACACACACACACACCACATACACACACACCACACACACACACACACACACCACACACACACACACACACCACACACACAAAACACACACACACAAAACACACACACACACCACACAAAACACACACACACCACACACACACACACACACAGCAGTGTAACCTCAACAGACCGTTATTTTAACATTTTAGGAAGGAAAGTAGGCCACAAAGAACTCTGAACTCACTCAGATCCTACTCCCATGGTACTCGGTGATTCTCATGGGCAGAAAGATTGTAATATATACGTGACTCAGTCAACTGTTTATTCCTTTCCACAGAACAAGTAACTTTCTGTCTTTAATTGCTGACACACTAACACATCCTCATGTCCAGACAATGGACAGTGTCCAAGTAGAGACCGACATGACAGCAGTTCTGTTAGAGAGGATAATCCTGGCTTGCACTCCCAACAGCAACACACAGCTGAGCCCCAACTAGCACAGAGTTATACTAAACAAGCATTACTGAACATTGCTCAGTTGGCATACCAACTGGTTTGTGCTGCACGAAACTTGATGTTCTGCTTTTCAGATGACTTAATTTTTATCTCAAACTGCACAAAACTGCATGTTATAAACAAAGAAACATATGGAACTTGTTCATTGTCAAATAAGCTTCTTTATTATTATTATTATTATGGAATATGTGTATATCAATAAGATTGGCAAGAAATTTTCTTAGGCCCTTCACACTGTGTGTGGTGGCGTATCAAATGCACCTCATACACCCCAATTATGTGTCTTTACATTCACCAGAGATCATTTTTAAAACCAACATTTCTCAATATTAATCGACCTGAGATTTTGCAAGGATTAAAATGTAAAAGAGGCAATTAATGCTGAACAAATGCGTCTGCTTACTAGCAGGAAGACAAGGCATGTTCCCTTGCATCTGCAGCTATCCAGCAGATGGAATCTTCCATCTCACAGAAGGAGCGGCTCAGACCTCCGAGTCCCAGCGGTCGTCGTGGTCGTTTCATCGTGCTGGGCTCCTCAGGGGAGTGTCTGCCTGTGAGCAGACAGCCTTTGGGAGCTTGCAGCCTTTACTCTAGCTGTAACTCCACATCTGCAGCATCTGAAGAATTTCACAGTGCTTGTACAAGTCTTGACGCTGAAGACATTGGTTAGTATTACAGTGTAAGACCCCTAGCTAAAACAACTCGAGACATCAGTGTAGATCAGGGGTTATCAAACTTTTTTAAGCAGCAATCCCCTTGACCATACCTTCATTCCCCAGCGACCCCAATTGATATCAACAATTAAAACACAAATGCAACTTTTATGAATATTTTTTTAATATCGATGCAAAATTATTAATCTTTACTACTTTAATAATAATCTAAAAAAAAAAGAAAGCAAATTACCTGCCTTTATAAGAAAATTTGGAAAAAGCATCAGGATATATATAGATAAAAAATAATTGGTTGCATGACACCTCAACTTAAGGTCATCAATGTGAAGGATGTGCTTGGTAATGTAAACAGTGACCTCACTCACTGAAGAAACTGTTTACAGTAGTTTACATTATCCATGAGGTTCAATGAACTCTCATTCCCCCACTGACCCCCTTTGGACCCACTATCTGTCATAGACCCCCTGGAATGCCTCAGAGATCCCTTGGGGGTCGCTGAGGGCTAGTTTGACGACCCCTGGTGTAGATGAAAGGCCATTTTCCATATCTTTAAGTTGTTAAGGACCACATTTGGTAATGGAAGTATAGCTCCATGCAATCCTGATCTTCATAACAAATGTTAGTGGACAGCGTTGAGAACTGCCTGCTTTGATATCTGAGGGGAAGTCCCTGAGTGTGAAGTGGTTATTAATTCCACATAACCCTAAAGCTGCTCTGGATGCTGTTAGGAAGAAAGTATTTTCAGGATTCTGTTCTCTTGGTCATTCAGCCTATAGAGAAGTCGCTACATTCACAGCTCTGATAATGACATCCATTGAAAGAAAATACAAATATTTATATTAAATTTTTAGATCACTGTTTTGTCTGTCTAGACCATTTGCTTTCATATCAAAATACTGAAAATTTTCATAAACAGTACATCTGTGTGTTCTGCATAGATCTCAGAATAAGCAGCAAGGTACGAACTGCATTTTTGTATTTTATGTATTGATAAAATGGAGGCTTCAAATGATTAACAAAATCATTTACAAAGATATGAAATGGATTAAACTGGATAAGAATTATATCCAGTGGTACGATTTTAAGATAGCAATGTGTCTTCTGAATTCTCTAACAAAAGGAAATGTTTTTGCCAGTTGACTGCGAACTGCTCAATGAAAGGAAATTAGCTGGGTTCACAAATGCTCAGTTTGCTATACCCTATGACTGCCTTGTTTATACTGTTTGGGTGTGACAGCCACAGACCATCCATATGATGTGAGTAAGGAGGATGGCCTGTGAACAAGTGCAGAGCAAACTAAGCATTTGTAGGACACAGTCACAACATCAATAAAGCTGACGAATCCTTTCAAAATGTGGCGAAGTTCATATATTTCGGCATAACACAAGGAACGGAACACACAGGCATGAAGAAATAAGAACTTATTAATTTTTTTCATTTTTGTTCCGTGCAATAGTTTATGATTGTAAATATGGGCCAACTACTTGCACTGTTTTATGTTATTAAAATATTTATTTACATAAAATAATTTAAAACATAAGACTTCATTTAAAA
>Ga0123355_10014769_pt1 | contig 12231 bp, 16 predicted proteins | sample TergutEmb28metaG_3_FD_89872 | JGI IMG/M metagenome (GOLD analysis project Ga0123355, IMG submission 89872) | Embiratermes neotenicus P1 segment gut microbial communities from Petit-Saut dam, French Guiana - Emb289 P1 | ecosystem: Host-associated > Arthropoda: Insects > Digestive system > Gut ...
ACAACAGGCAGATGTTGATGAAATGCTTGCCATTTACAAGGCAAACCCTGCCGCGGCCAAAAAAGCCGCCGACGAAATCATGGAAAAATTTTACGTGCAAGGCGAATCAGTGGAGAGTATTATTTCTGCGCATTTCGCGGAAATTGTAAATATTCGCAAATCAAAAACGCTTGCAGATGTCATCGCACCGTTATTTAAGGATGTCCCGCCAATGGATGGCAGCCTGCGATGCGAAGTATGCAGCAAGGTAATCACAAGCGAAAAATCGAAGAAATATCACGCAGACAACCCGGACAAACCCGTCAAGTGCTACACGTGCAATAAAGGGGGCAAATCATGAAAACCAAGTTAAAACAAGGTACGCTAGCGTGGGAGCAAGCTCGCAGCACTCGCATCGGCAGCAGCGAAGTATTCGACATCGTGCGGTACTACGCCACCGACGATGAACTGCAAAACTGCGGCATCAACGCCGAAGCGTTTCGCGAAGAAACCCCATACACAACAGCGTGGGCGTTGTATCACAAAATGAAGCAGACCGGCTTATTCCATAGAGAAGAATTGCCGCCGGAACTCGCAGATTATGGCCACGCAGTGGAGCCGTTTGGGTTGTCGTTACTAAAACATGGCCGAAAAAAACCATTAAAGCGCGGAGAAGTATTCGCAACGGACAAGCTTATTGCCAGCCTAGACGGTAGCGGCATAAGCGAGGAATGCGATGTTCGGCCATTCGATTATGGCGGCGGCGAAGTAGTACCGGGCAAGAAGTTCGTTTGCGAACAAAAAACCATCATGCCCGCCCGATTAAAAAAGGGCTTGCCGTTGAAGTATCTTATCCAAGCGCAATACCAAGTAATGATGAGCGGTGCAAATTTTTTCATCATGCAGGTGATGGTACTGGACAATGACACCACATATGAGCGTGGATTTATCACGGGCATGTCAGAATCAAACCGCAAAAAATATCTGCAAAAGCACATGAAGGTGTCACACATTTACTTTAACAACAATACCCACCTTACAATGCTAATACAAAGATGCCTTAACCGATTTTTCGATGCAGTGGAACGCAATGATGAGCCTACGCCATTTTTGGCGAACGACAACCAGCGCAATATTATTGCCAGTATCCGCGCCAATACATTCTTTAATGCCGACAAAGTGGTGGATATTGACCTTAACGAATATATAGCAGCAAAAGCAAGGTGTGGGGATGCCGATGGTGAAAAAGCCGAAGCCATGCAAGCCATCATTGAAATGGCTATGAAAAACAATGCCTGCCGGTTCCGCAGCGGCGATATAACAGCGCAGTTTGACAAGGCAGGGCGTTTTCTGGTGAAAACACCATGATTGCGCTATATCCGCACCAAAATGAAGCCGTAAATCATGCCGCAAACGCGATATACGGACGAGGAAACTCCTTGATTGTAGCCGCAACCGGCGCGGGCAAAACACTTATGTTGGCAGCCACTATAAAGAAATGGTACCACGGCTTCATATCGAAACATGGTCGCAGGCCACACGCGCTCATACTGGTGCATCGCACGGAGATACACGGGCAAAACCATAAAAAATTTGCATGGATATGCCCCGAAATCATGACCAGCGAAATTACGGCCAGCCGTAAGAGCCTGCACGGTAATGCACATTTTGGCATGGTGCAGACGGTTGTCGGGCAATTGGGTGAATTTGAAAAGGGAAATTGCTTTTTTGACCTTGTTGTTTTTGACGAATGCCACCATGCGCAGGCAAAAACCTACCTTGATATCATCGAATGGAACAAAAAAGGCAACCCGAATGCCGCATTGCTGGGTGTGACTGCCACCCCTAACAGGGGCGATGAAATATCGCTACTAACTTTGTTTGATAACTATTATCAAATTACAACACGCTTTTTGATAGACAGTCATTACCTTGTGCGGCCGCGTTTTATGGATTTATCGCCCACCTTCACAGTGAAAAAGGGCAAGGGCAAGCGCATGAAGTTTGTCGAAGAAATCGGGCATCTTAACCGAAATGTGCGAAGCGATGATGCGGGTAGAGCATTAATCGAAAAACTATGCGAGAAGTGTCTGCAACACAAAGAGCCGGGTAAAACAGTCATTTTCGCCCCATCACACGGGTTTTGTCAAATGGTATATGACTGTCTTGTCGCAAAGGGGCGTAAGCCCGCTTACCTCTACAGGGGCATAGACAGCGATGCGCGGGCGGCAGAGTTGGAGCGGTTTGAGAATGGGGACGCGGAGGAACTTATAAACGTGGACATTGCTACAGAGGGCTATGACTACCCTCAAATGCGCAACATTGTGGACTTTGACACAAACGGCACACATGGGCAATGGGTGCAAAAGGTAGGGCGCGTATTACGTACAGCGCAGGGCAAAATATCGTGCACGGTTATGGATTTCGGTGGAAACATAGCCCTGTACCCGCAGGGTGTAGAATTTGAAATAAACACACAGGGCGCATTCGAGGCTACGCAAGGAACAAAACTTACTATCCACGATTTCTTTCAAGAAGAACAAGAAGAAAAACAAACCGCCATATATGTTGAAAGCGATGGCGCAGAACACACTCCATACAACCCGCCGGAGGGCTTTGAAACTATACTCGACAAGGATTTTGGAATTATATTTGTTTCGTGCACACCTACAAAGGATTGTATCGTTATCAGCAAAGACGAATCGTATGTAGCTTTCACAGGCAATAAAGAAGACATCCACATAGCGCACATAGGCACGTTTGGCGAATGTGTGCAGCATGGCACGGTAGCTACGGTTGAAAATAAGCCAATAAGTACGGTTGAAAATAAGCCAATAAGTAATGTGCAAATTCGTTTGCTTGCACCTGAATACCCTACCACCGCAATGACGTGGAGCGGGGCAAACTGTGCAATATGCTGGAAGACATGGAAACATGAGGCTTCAAAAGCACTTCGATTGCTTAACGCAAGGGGGCCGCTTGTATGTACGCAGAAATAAAAGCAAAAATCAACCGGGAAATACCCGATGGTACACTTCTACATGTCCTAATACCGGGCGCATCCCTCACCGACCATCTGAAAAAATTAACCGACAATGATGTGCTGCTTGGTGAATTGCGCATAAATGACGGGCGCACCATCCGGGCAGACCAACGCCGTAAATTATACGCCACAATCCGCGACATCTGCGACTGGAACGGCGATTTGCCGGAGTGGATGAAGGAATATTTGAAGTATACGTTCATGGAAAATACGGGGACAGATTACTTCTCGCTTTCGAACTGCTCCGTAACCACGGCTCGGCATTTTATAAGTCATGTATTGGATTTCGCCCTACTTCACGGGGTGCCGCTATCGGAAAATGCAATTGATAGAACCGATGATATCGGAGCGTATTTGTATTCTGCATTGCTATACAAACGATGTTGCGTTTGCGGAAAAAATGCTCACTTGCACCATACCACGCCTGTAGGCATGGGTAGGAACCGGCAGGCGATATCGCATTTAGGCATGGAAGTGATGGCATTGTGTCCAGTCTGCCACGATAAGTGTCACCGGATGGGCCAGGAGTCTTTCGATAGTTTACATCATGTTTACGGCATCAAAGCCAACCAAGAAATATGCGAAAAATGGGGGTTAAAAACAACATGAACAATTACCACGAGTTCATCAAAAAAGGAATGCAAATTCTTGGCGATGGGAAACCAGTTGCGCAGCGCAACAATGAAAAGGCAGCCCGGCGTAAAAAGCGCAGGATGGCGAAGGTTTCTAAAAAAGCGAACAGAAAATAGACCAGAAAGGAGCAACTCAAGCGATGGACATTTTTAATGAGCATGAAAAGGAAATGCTTGAAAAGTGCATCAAAGCCTCTGAAAGATACTCAATTTACGTCGACAACGACAGTATATTCGTTACCGATGCAGAAGATGAAGATTTTAATTTTTCGTTTAATAGTTACGGGTATTATTTTGCACATGCATTGCTGAAACATCTGGGGTGCAATGTTGACTATGTGTAATAAATTAATATTTAATTCCGAACCCCACATTTGATATATACGGGCTTTCCTGATGCAGGTCGCACAAAAAAACGGCTGATGAGTGTTTTCAGGGTTTTTGCTCACCACGCAGAGCCACACCTGCGTTACGGGAATGTGGTCATTGCACGTAGGGTGACGTGCAGTAGGGCGATTGGCAAGCATGGGTGTTCGAGCCGCCCATGCCCTAGTACGGCCATGAATGACCGGCGGCACATGGTCGAGGTATGCACCGCCGTGGCAACAAATGGAGTTCATTATGAACTTGCGGGATAGCGGCATTGCGCCATTAGAGTGTATTTGCGCAAGCGAAAGCACCGTGAGGTGTTTCCCAAAACAACATGGGTAAAGCGGTTTTGAATTTAAGGGTCGCAACCTTAGCCGGGGTTAGGAAGTTGCATCAGACGCAGACTTGAAATCTGCTAACCGCCTACCCACCCATGTAAAAAGCGAAGTGGCGGAATAAGTAGACGCTAGGTTTCTGTTGTAGGGCACCAACCATCTTGTAGTCAAGCACAGAGCTTGGCAAACGGTGCCCATGTGGTGTGTAAATCATCACCTTCGCATTTGGGGGACGCCCCACGGTGTAGCTAGTGACGACGGCAGGGCTTAACGGTATCGGCCCATACATCAGTGATAACAATTAAGTAACCGTGACGCTGGGAGAGGGAGCCAGGCAGCCTGCAGGCCAATGCGGGCGTAGGGATGTTATTTCCCCTAATGAGGCAGAAATGCCATAGCGGAACGCCTCACAGATAATGACAGCGGGGATGGGTGGTTACGCATCCATCCCAGCCGCACAAGCTATATATTTAGGAAGAAACGCACGCAACAGTTGTTAGGGAGGTTGTTATGGACTATGAAAATACGATGAAAACGGCAGACATTATATGTGTAAGGTGTGGAACGGTTAGTCAGTATGAAGATGCTTCAGGGTGTACGAAATGCGGGCTAAGCCTAAAGTGCCACAATCGACATGATGATAGCTGCCCTAACCGAGTTAGCGACCGCAGGGGCATTAATATGGTGTGCAGAGATTGTAAGCACCTTATAGCCGCAGCAACAAGGGCCTGTACTGTATGCGGCAAAATGTGTCGTATGGCATCTACTGTTTGTCGCAAATGCAGGAAAGGTAATTAATCTTGTTTAACAACTACAAAATATCCATCGCGCGAAAAAGATGACTCGGCACCACACCTGCACCATTCGTCTGTCGGCGAAAGATATTGTTCGCAATCTTCGCCAATGCATTTGTTTGCCAGATAATCAAAACCACAAGAACAATTTGAAAACTGTGGCAACATTTCATCAACCTCGTGCACTGCTTTCTTGCTGTCACAAATAGGGCATTTGAAGTAATGCACAGTAAACCCTCTTTTCTATGAGTGAATTTTTTCAAACACATTTTAACCCAAGCGGACTAGGTAAGCAATGCAAGGCATTAATAAACAGGTGGTGATTGGTTAAATGGACGGCTGGATAAAAGCACATCGAAAGCTTTTAGATTGGGAATGGTTTTCTGATGGCAATACATTTCATGTGTTTATGTATTTGTTGCTCTCTGCTAATCGTGAAACAAAAAAATGGCGAGGGATAGAGATTTTACCTGGCCAACATATCACATCACGGGACACAATTTCAACAAAAACAAAGCTATCAATTCAACAAGTTAGAACTGCACTAAAAAAACTAAAATCAACCAACGAAATAACCATCGAATCAACCAACAAATACACCATAATAACCCTTGTAAACTGGGGCCTATACCAAGGCAGTAGCAACAATGGCAACCAGCAGCCCAACCAACAAATAACCAACGAACAACCAACAAATAACCAACAAATAACCACAAACAAGAAAGAAAAGAAATATAAGAATCAAGAGAAGGAAAAGAAAGAAGATACTGCAGTAGATAACGCTACTATATCCACAGACATAACAAAAGAGGTTGCTGTAGTTAAAACATTATCGGGCAAGCCCGACAGTGGAATTCATGCAGCAATTATTAACCACTTAAATATATCTTGTGGTACAAAATTCAAAGCAAATACTAAGGCCACAAAAGAACACATCAATGCCCGATTGAAAGAGGGCTTTACGCTCAACGACTTCATAGAGGTGATTAACAAAAAGGTGTTTGAGTGGGGCAATAATCCAAACATGGTGGCGTTTCTGCGCCCACAAACCCTGTTCGGCACTAAGTTTGAGAGTTATCTTAACCAACCATGGACAAACGGTGCGCGGGCAAGCCCAACAGATATGGCACTGGCACAATTTGTGGCCGATGGTGACATAATCGACAGCGGCATCGTACCGCATTGCGGTAAATATCCGGGAGGTGAATACATTGACACGACCTGAATTTAGCAACTTTATAAGCCGCATTCATGACCTATGGGGTGCAGAGTTCGATACCGGCCAAACTACGGTGTGGTATCAGGTTATGGGTTCGCTAAACCTTAATCGCCTGCTGCTTGCACTAAACGAACTATCACTTGTGTTGAAATTCCCCCCAAAGATTGCGGAAATTGTTGACACCTACGAGGAAATTAAAATACGCGAGGCAAACGCTGCAAGAAAGCAGCATGTGACACAGCAAAAACATTTATCCAGCGAATTACACTATTGTCACATCTGCCGCAATGATGGCATCGTCATGTATGACAAAGAGGGGTATGAGTACATGGCAAGGTGCTCTTGTGGGCGCGGTAAAGACCTTAACCGTTGGAGCAGGCATCAAATAACAGCTGGCATGACCATGAAAAATCCTAAAACTCTTGAAGAGGAAAGTATATACGTAGTCTGTATTGACGATGTGCTATCGCCGGAGGAAATTGGACTGTTGCAAGCAAAAAATATGAGCCGGAGCCATGATATACAGTCGCGGGCAGATATTATGGCCGTCGTTAAGGGGTTGCAGTTTGGAGGTGTAGCATGACCAATTATCTCGAATTCCTAAAATCAAAAATAGAAATTGCCCCTGCCAGTGGGTTTGACGTAGACCCAGCACAAATCCACCCGGCATTAAAACCACACCAACGTGACGCGGTTGTATGGGCATTACAGGGCGGCAGACGCGCTATATTTGCATCATTTGGACTTGGCAAAAGCCTAATACAGCTTGAATTTTGCAGACAAATCACAACTCACATTGGCGGCAAGGCCCTGATTGTATTACCCCTGGGCGTGCGCCAAGAATTTACGCATGATGCCGTTAACCTGCTCGGCATGGAAGCCCCGCCATATGTCCGAAATATGGCCGAGGTGATGGAATCCAGCGCAGATATTTTTATCACTAACTACGAGCGCGTCCGCGATGGTGATATCGACCCTAAATATTTTGCAGCTACAAGCCTTGATGAAGCCGCTGTATTGCGTTGGGACGATATCAACCGCATGAAAACGCTAAATACGAACCAAATCCGCCGCAGGCAGCAGCTGCATGTATGTCCGTTGCAGATAGATATAGTGGACAGGATTATAAATCGCTATTCAAATCCGGGTGACTTGGTGATGGATCCGTTTGGTGGGATAGGTACCGTGGCATTGCAGGCGATAAAGTCCGGTCGGCGTGGTTATACGATAGAGTTAAATCATGACTATTTCCGTGATGCAGTGGGATATTTACAGGGATTTGAAAATGAAATATCACAGCCGACGTTGTTTGATTTTATTTTTGAAGGAGCTACGGAAGCGATATGAATGGCATAATCCGCGTATTCCCGCAAAACACATCATATACACCGGATGACGATTATGTGTTCATCGGCTTGCCGCCTTTGCAAATGTTTATCCCGGAGCACAAAGAAGTCCATATTTCGTGCGTGTTTACGTGGGATAGAGCATACTGCGAAAGCCTCGCCTACCAATGGGAAGGCGCGACCAACAAACCTGTAAAGCTTGGCGGCCCGGCTTTCGGTTCCCCGGCAGAGGAATTTATCCCCGGTATGTACATCAAAGCTGGCATCACATACACAACCCGCGGCTGCAACAATCAATGTCCGTGGTGCATCGTACCAAAGCTTGAAGGACGGTTGAAAGAGCTACCTATACATGCCGGCAACATTATTCAAGATAATAATTTTCTACAAGCAAGCCGGGCACACAAAGACAAGGTTTTCGATATGTTGCGGACGCAAAGAGGTATTTGCTTCAAAGGCGGGTTGGGCGTTGACTTGATAAATGACCACTTCAACACAGGACTTGAAATGAACGCCACAAAAAGACACGTAAAGGACATGGAGCAGAAATACGGCGTAGAAATCAAAGAGGTGCGCCCAAAAAAGAACATCGTTATTTCCACAAAGGAAAGCGGAATACCTTTCGTATCAAAAATAATGTCAAGTGGACTTAGCGGCGTTCAGCGAAAAAATATCCCGCTGTCAATCGCAGACGAATATGCAAACGCGAGAGATAAACCAGCAATGCGCGAAAAATTGAGGGCGCGTTATCCAAAATGCGAATCCGAAATAAATTTTCTTTGTTGCTGCAATTCTACGGGTGAGCCGCGCCCGAACATCCAGCTTGTTATCAATAGTTCAAAACATATGCTTGATTTTATCAAGGAAAACCCCATCCCGTTTAAGGTGTCGTGCAAGTGTTGTGACCATTGCAAAAAACAGCCTGCACGCCAAATTCAAAAAGGTTACGACATGGTTATTACAGGTGAGCGGCGAGATGAGAGCGGCATGCGTTCCGTTCCGCGCAGTGGCGATGAGCCTATGTGCTTTACAAAAACAGCCGAGGGCAAGTTTCGTTTTCGCCCATTGTACTATGTTTCTGATGTTGATAAGCAATGGTACAAAAACCATTACGGCATAAAATACTCTGATGCCTACGAGGTTTACGGGCTAAAACGCACGGGTTGCTGTGGATGTTCTATTTCCGCAAAAGCCGTTGAAGATTTAGAAAAAATACGCCCACATGAGCCGAATGTTGTAAAGGCCGCATGGAATATCTTTGGTGAAAGCTATCTGTATCGCCAAAAATATAACGAGTATAAGGCTAAGAAAAGACTGGAAAGCGTTGAAAAGGAAGGACCGCCCGGGGCTATGCGCGAGCAGATAAGTCTTGTGGATTTAGAAAGCTGAAAACCATGGCAGAACTGAAACAAGAAATGTTTGCTATGTAATCTGCTGTGCAGATTATAGTCCTTGTTGGTGCCAGTTACAACTAAGTAGTGGTTATAGTTTTATGGGTAATACTTTGATTTTACAAAGCGGAGGTTAACGGAAATGAATAAATCAAAAATCGAATGGTGCGACATGGTTTTTAACCCAATCACAGGCTGTCTACATGGTTGCGAATATTGCTATGCACGAGGTATAGCACAACGGTTTGGGGGTGCATATGACTTAATGCAAGATGAAAACATAAAGAACATCCCGCCCGAAATGATGAAGGTTTATGAAGATGACCTGCCGCCAGTAGTGAATACCCCGATTCCGTACAAGCAGAAAAATGGCAGCTTCATAAAAGCACCATTTCCATACGGCTTTTACCCAACCTTCCACCGCTACCGCCTAGACGAACCGCAAAAAATCAAAAAGCCACAGACGGTATTTGTCGGGAGTATGGCAGACGTGTTTGGGGATTGGGTGCCGGACGAGTGGATTCGAGAAGTGTTCAAAGCCTGTGGGGATGCCCCGCAGCATAGGTATTTATTTCTTACGAAAAATTCAGATAGGTATAAAGCCCTTCATGGCATAATTTCAAGCCTTGAATGGAACAAGGATAATGATTTTGAATTTTGGCTTGGAATGTCAGTGACAGGCAAAGGCTTTGAGAAATACACAACCCATAAATTGTGCAGCATGTTTTTAAGCATTGAACCTTTACTTGCACCTATTAATAACATCAATTTGAAAGGTATTAAATGGGTAATTATTGGCGCAGAAACAGGCAACCGCAAAGGCAAAATAATACCCAAACGTGAATGGATTGTAGATATCGTAAATGCTTGCCGCGATGCCGGCGTACCTATTTTCCTAAAAGATAACCTAGCCGATATATGGCAAGAACCACTAATCCAGCAATTTCCATGGGAGGTAAATGAAAAATGACAAAAGAACAACTAGCAAAACAACTTGATGGTAGGGAATGCGGGAATGAAATTACCAACGAAGAAATTGCCATTGCCGAAAAATCCGGGCTAGTAGTTATGTTTGGCGCAAGTGACTACCTTATGGAGTTTCGTGGTGCCATTAATGATGAAGTTGGGGCTTATGACAGTTGCCCCATATATTTTTCACATGACGGCATATTTGATTCCAATGGAAATGATTGCAATTGTTATTGCAGGTATTACCGGGAAGCGGAAAAGGCTTGTAAAGAAATAATTATACACTGGCCGACTTGGACATATGAAACGGATATACCCCATGAAACATTCAGCGTTTTAGAAGATGGGGAGCTGTACGGGTTTGGCATTGTGTTTGAAATGGAGGCTTTGAAATGAAACCGATAATTTTCAGTACCCCAATGGTACAGGCAATTCTTGAAGGGCGCAAGACGCAAACGCGGAGGTTGTTCGATCCACAGTTTAGCACCGGAATTCCAGAAGGAAAATATCGCTATGACGGAATTCAAGAAGGCATTCATGCTATTGAGCTTTTGCATGATGGGAAGCCGACTGAAAATTACTATACCTGTGGGAATCCAAAATATGACTACAATAACACTCTCTATGTGCGGGAAACATGGACGGGGTGGGATGAAAATGTAAAGTTTTTATATCGTGCAGATACTAATATGTGTGAAAAGGCACGGGACGATATGATTAGCCTATTTGATGTGAAATGGAAGCCATCAATCCACATGCCCAAAGAAGCCGCCCGGATATTCTTACGTGTTACAAATGTGCGGGCAGAGCGGTTGCAGGATATATCAGCGGATGATTGCATTGAAGAAGGTATTGTAATTGAATGGTCTGACGAACTTCCAAAACCAAGCTATCAAAGTTTGGCGTATTCTGAAAAGAGAGTAAAGCCTGCATTTATCAAGGCATTTGCAGCCTTATGGAACAATATAAACGAAAAACGCGGCTACGGCTGGGATACCAACCCATGGGTTTGGGTGTATGAATTTGAAAGGATAGAAAAGCCGTGAAAACAATAACAAAACAGGAGATTGCAGAAATTAGGGCAGATTTAGACGAGGCCCACGCCATTTTATCCCAACTGCACGATGACACTTTAGAACAAGGCGATTATGTTGTATTGGAACGTGTCGTGTCCAGTGCGACAAAATTAACAATCGCACTGGAGGCCGTCAAAAAACAGGCAGAAGAAACAAAAGCCCAATTAGATTTGGCAATGGGATTACTTGCGCGGTATGAAAATGTTAGCCGTGCGGCAGTTGTTGCAGCAGAAGTGCCGACATCTGACCGTGACCATTGGAAAGCTAGGGCAGAAGCGTTGGAAGATGCGATAAGAACCGTTTACGGACACCCGTCAGCTTGCTATCAAGCGGCATGTTCGGCATGTGTCAACTATGGCTACAGAGATGCGATAGCTTGCGACGGTTGTAACGATAATAGCCTCTGGCAATTCGACCAAGAACGCTTTACGGTGAAAAAAAGGGGGAGGGTACCAATGAGCAGGCTGATTGATGCGGAAATCCTGAAAGAATGTTTGCCAAGTGCAGATTTAGCATTTTCAAATCATGCACTTGAAGTAGCCAGAAAATTCATTGACGAGCAATCTACCGCGCCCCAATGGATAAAAATAAACGGGCCAGAGGATTTGCCGCCAATGCAAGTGCGAGTGCTTGTACGGTGGCGAACATTAACATGTTCACGCATTGAAATTGGGTACATTAGCGCACAAGGCAACTGGACGAAGGACTGTACGATGCCGTTTGAGCCAAACAGTGTAACGCACTGGATGTTATTACCGGCACCGCCAAACGGTGAGCAGCAATGAAAAAACCAAAACTAAAATTCACAGAAACACCAAACAGCCAGCGGGAAATATCAATTGGCGACAAAGTATGCGGCAACTGCAAGTGGGGGTCAAATGATACTTTTGACATGACACTGAGATGCCTGAACACGAACAGTACACCAACGCTGGCGGTAGTTGCGCTGAATGGTGCGGCATTGAATATGAGTTTTTGAAGGAGAATGACGATGCAAAATAGGTACTTGTTTAGAGGGAAAAAGGAAACGGGGGAATGGCGAATCGGCAATTTGATTGAGTTTTGCGAGAATGACGAA
>Ga0123355_10014770_pt1 | contig 12231 bp, 7 predicted proteins | sample TergutEmb28metaG_3_FD_89872 | JGI IMG/M metagenome (GOLD analysis project Ga0123355, IMG submission 89872) | Embiratermes neotenicus P1 segment gut microbial communities from Petit-Saut dam, French Guiana - Emb289 P1 | ecosystem: Host-associated > Arthropoda: Insects > Digestive system > Gut ...
AGTTTCAATACGAATTTGGTAATCAGTAAGTGTGTAACAGCTGTCAAAGTTTCAAACTTCACTGGCCATTATCTCCCAAACCGTTCAACTTTGGATATAGGTGTTTTGGGGTTTTTCGTTATAATTTAAGATAAGGAACACCCTCCCGAAGTCTGGTTCGTTCCTCCTGTTACACCCTGTATATATATATATATATATATATACACGTTTTCAAAGTCACCGTGCTTAGGATCGCGTGGCTCCACACCACCACATCCCATTCCAAGTTAATTTCGAGGAATATTTTCATTCTCCATAACGAAAGCATAACTGATATTTGTGACGTCAGCCTATGTTTATTAACAACCCAGTGCGCATACACTAGTAGACAGTTACGAAGCTTATATGTGCCATAAAATTTTGAAATATAACCAGCAGTCTTGACGTCTTGCTCAGCATTCAAAAGCACATCTAAATATTTTCAAAATGGAGAGGCGTAAAATTTATTACAAAAGAAGGAAATTCAGTACGTGTCATTACATCAACCCTAAATAGTACTTTACGAATGCTTATTCGAGAGGCAACTTAAGGTTTGTTGCAATATTATCGTAATTATTTGAATTTCCCACACTGCCAAGATATTCATCTGTCATTCAAAACGTCCAGACCGCTTCTTGGAGCCAACCATCCTCCTATATAATCGCCACCGGCGGCTCTTTCTCTGGAAATAAGGCGGCCGGAGCGTGTAGTTGACCACTTACCCTCATCTAGCGCCGAGGCTACTACTGAGTGGAAAAATACCTCCTATTTTCCATAGTGTACACAGGGATAACCTCACTTTATCTTTTCATTTTGTTATGGAATTTATGATTTTAAAATAAATACACTCAATTTAACTGAGTAAAGTACGCCTGATGTTGGCAGAAAACTACGGAAATGCGTAGCGAAGTTGTAAAGTGAGTATTCCCCTGATTTCGCATGGAGGTTTATTATGATACATAAGCGGCCTCCAGGGGTGAAACAGTCTCACATAAATACCGCCACCGCATGCAGTACATGGACTGACTTGCATGTCCCCCCCCCCCGTGGGCCCCGAAAGGGCCCGGCCACAAGCTCACCACTCACATCTGTCCATCGACTGTCATTGTCACTCACACCCAATGGATCTTCACTAGCCTTATATTTCTGTCATATCCAAGCTCCGACTGGTCACATTACCATCAGCTCTTCAATATCAGACACACTCTTCTTCCCAACCACTTCAACATCTACCTGATCCATGTTCAGTTTCCCTGAAGATGGAGGCAGTAAAGAACAAATACCTACCATACAGCGTATTAACGCAAAAGAAGACCGTCAACTGATCAACAATTTCAGCTAAATCTTGAAAGCTTCTATTCTAGAATGAAACTTTATCAGTAAAATCTCCGGATTTAGAAGACAAAACAGTAAGTAGATACCTTGGGAACCAATAAACAAATGTGATAGCATAATACAGAAACATGTTGTCCAGAATATGATATATCAGATTACGCGTGATTTTCTTATATTCTCAACCAACTCAAATTTTCAAACAGAGAAACGGTTAATCAAAACGAATTGCATGCATTTGCAAACCACAAAAGAGCTTCAGTTATGTGAGTTTTGCCACAAATTTCTGCAAGTTTTCCTGGGCCACGTGTACACATGTAACACACCACGACCGTGACAAGAAATTAAATACACAAGAAAACTTTCCGAATGTTTTAAAGTTTTTTGTGTTGCTCGTCGGGAAGAACTGTTGAGCTGGAAGTTTGTTGACTCCAAAATAATATGGCTGCCGTTTTTAATCGTGATCTCTTCTATTACAGGTCTCCCTTTCTTCTTTAGGTTCTTGATCTAACGTGGAGTTTCTGCCTTTGGAAGCCAAGCAGACGAAAAGATACAAGCAAACTCATAGAAAAGCAAAGCCATTTTATTTCTCTAATAAATTAAGAACTCAAAAGTCAGGATAGAAAGAAGAACTGGAAATTCCAGGCTACGAAAAGTGGAAATAGAAGCCTTTATGCAGCATCATCAGTGCCTCTTGTATCACGTCTTGTGGAACGGAACTACTTTACTAAGCAAAGTGGAAGGAAAGGAGGAAGCCAGTGAGTCTCCGTTTGTTTTAGGTTTTACACTGCAGAAAGCTAAATTAGCTTAATGCTTGAGGGTCAGCAAGAGGGATTGAGCTGATTAGGATGTACACGTTAGCAAGGCATGTAACGTTCTCTAATTACTTACGGAGACTGGACTGTTACTAAGGTTTAAACCCTCCCCCTCCCTCGTCCCTATCATTCAGTATGTAATTAATCCACTCATTTAATCGTCTAAAAATCAATCCAACTGCTACACAGGCCATATGAAGTTGCCAGAACACAGTACAGTTTGTATTCGAAAGAAGGGCGTGTTTAGGAGGCAGCTATGGCTTTACCGTGGTGTGAATTATATTCCAATAATGAAAAAAGTACATATGCACTTTAAAACTCCGTTCATTTCATTTCATTAGGGAAGACGCGTTTCGGTTCCATCATTCATCATCAGAACGTACAATGGGCATATTGCTTGCGTGTCAAGGGGATAATTTACGAGCTGATCATAAGCCTTCCAGCTACAAAGCGCGAACTCAATGAAAAAAAAAAATATATCAGGAGTGTCTTTAAAGTGAGGAAGAAACTTTTCAATCACTTTAATAAAAAATGCCTTTTTTTCAGGGGAACGTGAAAACTGATTGATGATTCGAAACTGTTTACCTCTTTCAAAAATATTGTTTATAAACATTAAATGTGACTAATTTTATGAACATGTGGATAGAGGGGATTGTGGGTTGTTTCAAAGCAGTATAATATCATTCGCCTGTGGATAGAGGTTGACAGAACATGGTGAAGACGTCCACTCCTTACAGCCAACAACCAAATGAGAGATTCGAAAGGAATGATTTCGGAAAAATCACTGTAAAGAAATATATGGATGTCGAACTATTTGTTTTCATGAACGCGTGGATTGCTAGGCGATTTCGCAAAATTGCGAAAAGTGACTATTAATCTCTCTGTCTCCCTTCCGTCTGTCTGTCTGTCCGCATGGAACATTTCTGTTCCCACTAGACGAATTTTTATGAAAACTGATATTTCAGGAGCTCTGGAAAATCTAACGAGAAAAGTCAAGTTTGATTAAAATCTGACAAGAATAGCGGATACTTCACACGCAGCTGTATGTACATTCATGATAATACCTCGGTGAATTCTTCTTAGAATGAGAAATGTTCCAGAAAAAAGTTGTAGAGCAATACATTTTAGGCGCAAATATTCTTTTCTGAAAATCATGCCGTTTATGAGATCTTGTGAAAAAATTTGGTACAACCGCACGTGGCAATATGATGCTGCGCAGAAAACACATGCGGGTCAACTATAGCGATACCAGAGACGCACACTTACAGTATTTCATACCCATTGCTTCATATTTGATTAATTCCTTCTGATCTCGTAAAATATTTTGTGGCAACAGTTACAAAAAATGAGAAAGTTCAAACCACTTATCTGTCATTACGATCTGTTGTGCCAAGTGTGTGTGAATCGAACATTCTTCTGTTACCATGCAGCTTGTGCCACTTTGCAAGAAGACCGACGTATGTTTTATTTTAGCAACAAAAGCGCTGTTGTACAGCACATGATATTTCTAAATACTTGACAGTCCCATTTAACTCTACAACACACACAGAATGCGTTGTCGCTTTTCCACTGCGACAGTGGTTACGCGAACGCGCCACAATGTAACATTATACTTACATTGTTTATCTTGTAATTTATATAGACATCATATTATGCATTTTATAAATTGCATATCTACTAAAGAAGAAGTTGCTACAATACAGCAAGTTATTAAAAAAGAAGTACAGCATGTGATTGCCAATGCCAGGAGGTAATACATATTAATTTTTCTCATTGCCCCGTAAAAACATAATGTAAACCAAGTGACGATCTGCGACGTCTGGCCTTCAGAAGGTCACCCCAAATGTATAGTCTTCCCAGCCATGCACTAGACATCACTAGTACGTTCTTAATTACCGTTCTAATCGAAAGCAGGATGATAAAGTTGGTGGCACATGTAGCATGACTGGGAGATACTTTGAAATAAATGAACATTCGTAGTGGCAACACCTACAAGAGACAGGCAACTAGGAAAACCTGGGCATAGAAGGAAGAGGACACTAGAAGTATCCAAAATAAACAGGAGGGAGTGAGGATTATACTGAATTTGTCAGACTCATATTACGGACAAGAGACAAGCTGTTGTGAACACAAATATTATTGCTGTGGTTTCATACACAACTGCGCTTGCTTCCATGTCTGAGGGACAATCTGAAGAAACTCGCAGCCGCAGTTGCTTACTTTCATATCATCGCTGCTGATAATTTTATTTTTAATTGAAATCATATTCACGGTTATTAATTTAAGGGATTTTGTTTAATTGGTACGAATCGAAACTTGTGTCTCCAGTACTGCTCGTTTATATAAACTGTTTCACAGATGTGGAAATTGTATGGATTCGTCTTTGTATTCCTTATGGGGGCCATTATCATTAAAGGTGGGCACTCAAAAGTAAAGTGACAGGGATGGCACAAGGCTCTTTCTTCCCAAAATTATTTAAGCCCTGTTCAGAAGAGTTTCAGCAACGTTTCTAAAGGGCCGCACACCTGGCATGCTTGGGAAGGATAGAAATGCACGTAAAATTGTGGAGGGGAAACGTCATAGAGACATTTATTTGAAAGTCTACTAAAGAAATAAGTATAATTAATTTTACCACGATGGGTTGTGAGGAATGCAAGTTTATGTTCCTGGACAATGCCAAGCTTTAGTAATGGCAGTAATGAACCTACAGTTTCTGATACCACAATGCTTTGTCTTGCTAATCACACCTGCACAAAGAGCGGTGGGTGGGAGTTCATTGAACAAAATTTCTCATACTTTTTTCTCATCCAGGACGACATTGGTATATGATGTTGGTTAACGCGCCCACTGCATTATTACTTGTAGCGTCCATATAACGTACATAAAAACGCTTAAGCCCGAAATTACAGAAATAAGAGCCGTTATGTCAGCAATGATGTAAAATGGACTTCACTTTCATGTTATTATATTACTATGCGTGTGCATCTGTGTACCAGTTCCGAAAAAAACACACGCATTTTCTAGCGCGGGAGGGTATGACTATATCACGCAGTAAACAACCCCCGGTACGTCCTCCAAAACACATTCGAAATCGGGACTTCAAGGACGTAGCAATCCTCAAAATTCCCTGCAATTGTGTGTAGGCCTCATTACGTCTGTGCGGAATCAGACATGAAGGATGATAAGCTACACAACGTGACAGACCTAGTCGTCACAAGCAGGAGACTTAGCCATGAAGTTGAAAGTACTTCACGTAACTTCAAGCTTCGGAAACTCTACAGCAACACTCATTCAACCACACACACACTACGCAGAACTTTTCACCATTGAACTCTTACTCTTGTGAAACCGTTCAACACTAGTCAACGGATTCGGAGATACAGCAACAGTTAAATTCTTTCTTTCAACCCCAACGCAGAACGACAAGCGGAAGAGGCGATACCTCTTGCTACGTGGATGAGTCATACCTCACCAACTTCTGCAAGCTGCCAGTGTCAACGGTACACTGAACATGCTTGCGATATCAAAATATAGCTGTCGAGTCTGCAGTTTGACATTTGGTAGTGAAGCAACTGGCCGCGCGGTCGAATGGGTCTGTGGCCATTCTCTTGCAGGGACTGAAGTTTCGAAATCGCCGGGGGCATTAATGTCTCTCTCTTGTGGGTCTGAGTGTGGCCGGTGGACGTCTCTGCGGAGAACTTACCCTCGTCAGGAAGAGTCCTACTGATTGTGTATGTTGGAGTGTAGAAGAGGTCAGACTAAAAAAGAATAACGGGATTCGACAAAATGATATCCGATTGATGACATTCTAATTAAGTCAGGTTGATACAGCTACAAAAGTAGTGCATTTAATATGAACAGCAGATCTTCAAGTTCGTTATTAATACATCATACTACAGACATACAGAGACTGGACGGCGTAGTCACTATAGTGACTATGCTAGGGGCCGGAAGATACAGGGTTCGAGTCTCGGCAGGAATAAGAAAATTATTGCTTCTGCAAAGCGTGCAGAACAGTTCTTGAACCCAACTAGCCTCCCATTCAATGGACTTCGGGAGCAATTTCCGCAGAGATAAAGCGGCATGGGCGTGTGGCTGACTACTTGCTTCTATCTAATTAAGCATGAATGGAGCCCTATCTCCATTCCCCGTGTATGATATCATGACGCGTATAGGGATAACTTTACCTTCAGCTTTTACGAAACATTCACATTCAAATCTGTACTTCCTTGGAGATTATCAAAAGACTCTTGTTACATAAAACTCCGATTGTCTTTGACAATGTTTTACTGTAGAAGACAAAATTAATATTTGTAGGGATAATCGAATATAAATTATCTAATTATAATTTCATAAATTACTGTACTGCGGGCCTACATAAAATTTTCCTTACATCGTATTCGGGACACATTAAGATTTGTTAGTTTTTCTCTTATTATAAACATATGTCTACGGCCCACATATATTTCAAGCAACATTTACTGTAACTTCTTGGCAAATATTGACATGTCATTTGTTTTTGGTGACTTTAAAAAAGTAAAGTAAATGTTTAAAGAAACCAACATAAAAGACGTTCTATTCTGCCTTAAGTCTTCTAAGACAAAAAAATTAAAGATTAATACACATCGTCATTATCCTTCATAAGAGAGGACAAACATTTATGGGGAAACAACGAACATGTTCTAACGGTTGAAAAATATGTTAATTTACGGGACAGCAATAATATTTTATTATTCTTTAATTTCTTATGGCGACGGTAAAATCACGAAGAAAATAAATAATAATAGGTGATAAATAATTTGTTATAAAACTATTTTAACAATAAAGCCTTACGGATTTAGCACTTTAACATCTTAATTTGAAAGTACGCAGCAGAAAATGTAGATAAGTTCAAATAACGTAAATACTAGGGACGGTGCGAATTTAGAATTTCCTGAAAGCAAAAGTAATAAGTGGGAACCGATAAATTTAATAAGCGACAAAAATTGCCCAGAAACTGAATAAATGAACTAAACAGTTTTGTTTCATAAGGCTTAAAATAAATACCTATTGTCTGATAAGAATCTACAAATCCTAACAAGTTAGTACGTGGTGGTATCCAAACTTTTCCGGACTGACGCTATAAAAATCGTAAAACTCACCATAAGGCCTATCGGCCGCCGTCACCCTCGAAGTATTTCCCTCCCGCATGTAGTCACCCATCCCACCATCTCCTCCTTTTTTGGAACGCTTCCTGGAAGTTATTTTCTAGCAAAGTGTCAAGCACTCTCTGCGATTCCGTCTGTATCTCCTCAATGATATCAAACCGGCGTCCTTTCAGCTTCAATTTCATGTTTGGAAATAGGAAGAAGTCACAGGGTGCCAAATCAGGGGAGTACGGTGGGTGAGAGATGGCAGCCAATTTGTTTTTCACCAGAAACTGCTGGGTGAGGACGGAAGTGTGAGAGGGGGCTTTGTCATGGTGAAGCAGCCAGGTCTGTTCTCGCCAAAGTTTGGGGCGACGTCTTCGCACGTTTTCACGCAGTCGCCAATCCTCCTGATGTCAAAGAAAGTGATGATCATGCTCTTTACATTGCTTTTCACCTGTCTGGCCTTTTTTGGTCTTGGCGACGTGGGGATTTTCCACTGGGAGAATTGTTGCTTTGTCTCAGGATCGTAACTGTAAACCCAGCTCTCATCACCGGTGATGACCCTGGACAAGAAGGGTTCATCATCGGAGGCGAGCTGACGAAGTTCAGTGCAGATGTTGACGCGCTGCTGCTTCTGGTCAGTGGTCAGGATCCTGGGCACAAATTTGGCTGCCATACGGTGCATTCCCAATTCTTCCGTCACAACCCGTTGGCAAGTCCCATAACCAATTCCCACCTCCTCAGCAATATCGTGAATGGTCCGACGTCGATCCTGACGGAGGAGCTCTTGAATTCGTGCAACAGTTTCAAGAGTTGTGCAGGTTCTGGTTCTCCTTGCGTGTTCGTCATCGCCAACTGATGTGCGACTGGTCTTGAACCGGGCATGCCACTGAAACATCTGCGCACAACTCAAGCTTTGGTCTCCGAAGGTTTGTTGAATCATTGTGAGGGTCTCTGTAGCACTTTTCCCAAGATTGGCACAAAATTTAAGGCACACTCGCTGTTCCTTTCTCCGATCCATTGTGAAAATCGTCACAGGTCACGTACACGACTCCAAACAAACGCGTGTGAAAACAGTCCAAGTCCACCCAGCTATGTGCAACTTGGCACACCGACTCAATAAACATGGTAGTCCCACCATCTGCCAATGTTTCGCGCTACCATAACTGCTGTACAGATGGCGGCACCAGTCCGGAAATTTTTGGATACCACCTGGTATACAGCACATACTGCTCTGTTATGAATTTAAAAACAATCCGTTGTAGTTCCGCAAAACACAACTAAGTTTTACTCGATGTGTGACTACAAGTTTCGGTCTAAAAGTTCCATCATCAGGCCGACATAAGAAAATGTTTTAAAATAAGAAAAATATTGTGCAGTTGTGTTCGTAGCATGGGATCCCATGTGACTTACAGTGGTTGGTACAATGCAGAATTTGTAAAACTTTTTTAATGTATAATTTATATAAAAATACATATAAAGAATCGAATTGGTAATTTGCGCGTCAAGGAGCGGCGCGCGTATTCTACGCCTTTTTAAAAGTGAAATTTTCAGCCGTACACTCATCTGCCCTCTGATTCGGTCATTAGTACGTGTAACCATGTGTATCAGTCCGAAGTTCGCCAGCAAAGGCAAGGAAGCGAGCATAATTTTCAGGGTTAACACCAGTTCATCAGACTGTACTCCGAACACGAGGCGATGCCCAGAAATCCAGGTGGTTCTCCGGAGAATAGCGCAAAATCACCTGGAGTCCTAGAGGTTTGCCAATGTAATTTAAGTACATTCTGAACTATTTAGGTCAAGAACAGAATGAGCTGCTATTTATAGACGAAGAAAATAACTGTTTCTGCCAGGCCAGTTAGAAATAACGAACTAAGTCCATGGAGCAAAATCCATCCTGATAATTTAAGAGATCTTCAGCAAATATAGAAATTCGCCGCATTTTATGTAAACCGAAGGTTCATTACGACACTCACTAGGTCCTGCCGCCTGTTCCTATCCTAAGACACAGCAATTCAATCCATGCCTCCCCATCTCACTTAGTTAAGATTCATTTTAATATCATTCTTCCATCCATTTCTAAGTCTCCAAGTGTTCTCTTTCATCAGGTGTTTCCACCAAAGTCTGTTTGAACCTATCTTGCCTCCCATACATGCCACAAGCCCTACCAATCTCATTCTTCTTTATTTTATCGCGGGAATCATGTTTGGTGAGTAGTTCAAATAGCGGAGCTCCACTTTATGTAGTCTTGTCAATTCCCCTCTTGATTCGTCCTTCTTAAGACTAAATATCTCTCCCAGCACCCTATTCTCGAACACCCTCAGCTTACACTCCTCCCTCAGAGTGAGCGACCAAGTTTCTCACCCATACAAAACAACAGGAAAAATTACAGTTCTGTATATCTTGATCTTTATATTTTTGGGCAGTAAACTGGAAGACAAAGGATTCTGCACCGAGTGATAACAAGGAGTTCCTTACTTCAGTCTACTCTTTTTTCTTCATGGATGGAATTTTGATTTTGTTAGGGTTGTTTCCTTGTGTATGAACCGCCCCACTCTTTCGAAGGATTTATTACCTATGTTTATGTTTTTATTTTGTCCTGCCTGCAGTTTTGGAGACACAAACCTATACTTAGTGCCCTCACCATTTACTGCTAGACCAATCTCCTTACTCGCGATTACTAGAGTTTCTATGTTTTTGTTTATAATAAGTATGCAGCTAGAATGTGACGTGTGTCGCTTAATTGCAAGATTTCCTGGTTTGCCTGAACCTTTCCAAGAACATCTCCTTCCTTCAAACCATTCATAATTGGAAACAAATTAGACAAATGTTTGCCTACACGAACCCTGCTATAGGTTTCATACAGATACATTTATATTTGCTCCAACATTTTTATAGGATACCATGGGGAAACCAAAGTAAATAATAATTTATACAGGACATCTCCCCTAACTGAATCATAAGCTGTCACGACGTCTATAAATAGCCGATGGACTGTCCCGTTTTAGTCCCATTTTTTCTCATTTATCTGACAAATGCATAATACAAGATCAGTAGCTGACCTTTGACGTAGAAATCTACACTGATGATGTCCAGTAATTTTTTTCTGCGCAGGGAATTAACCTTGATAGACGTATAATGGATAGAATTTTGTGCGTAGTCGATAAAAGTGATAAGCCTCGATAATTACTACAGTCTGTTTTTTTTAAGCTCGTGGTTCTGTGCATCGTAATTCAATGTGAATAAAAATCCAACAGATGCAACAATATGCAGATATTTATTTACTGCAAATCTAGATTTGCAGTAAATAAATATCTGCATACTGTTGCATCTGTTGGATTTTTATTCACATTACTACAACCTGTTTCATCGCCCTTCTTTAAATAGATACAAAGTTTAAATCATTCCACTGCTCATTCAATTCCTCCTTAATCCAAACACAAATAACAAGCTTATAGATTTTGGAACAAATTTTCCTAACTCTAGTTTGAATCAGTTCTGCTGGAATTTGATCAGTACCTCGTGATTTGTGTCTTTTTAGCTTTTCAATAGCCATCTCAACCTCAAAGGCACTCGGTTCAGGTTCTAGTGGTTCTGCTGTATGTATTTCTTTCTACCTTACATCACCAACTCCATTTGCATTCAATAGCTGAAGAAATGGTTCCTCCACCTAGCCAAAATACTGTGGGAGTCTGCAACCAATCACCTTTCTCATCCTTCACTATATTAGTTTTAGCCTGGTGACCCTTCTTAAAGTCACTGATGCTCCTATACAAGTTTTTGGTCTTATTCTTTGTTCCAGTTCATTAATTACAGTTTTTGTACATTCCCTTTTCTTTCCTACTACCTTCACATCTTCTATTGTTCGCATCATCTACATTACTTTGGTCTGCGTTATGTCACCATTTCATTTTAGCCTTCTTTCTTTGTTACTAACATTTTTAGCCTTCTTTATCAAACCATGTTTTGTGCTGCTTCCATTCGTGCATAATTAGACACTCTTTAGTTGAGGTTTTGTAATCTCTTTAACGTTTTTCCAAGGCCTCTTTTGCCATCTCTATCATTTAAGTTTTCCAAAAATGCAAATATTTTAAGATTTTAATCTGATACTGTTTCCTTACTCCCAGCTTACTTAGTTTCTTGAGACTTAATCTTCCTACATTCAACTTCTGTGCTACTAGTTTACTTGCCGGCAGTATTTCCCTAAATTTTGCAATCACCAGCTAATGATCTAAATATAGTCGACTGCCCTGAAAGATCGTACATCGAGTATCCCTGCAAGCCTTCTTCTGTACCTTAATACTCGTACATGATCAGTCCATATGTGAGTTATCCGAACAGAAGGCCAAGTTTGTTTACGAAAGTTTCGGTGTGGGAAATTTGTACTCTTCAAAACTAGATCTTTCATGTGGCAAATATTACTACTATAACACCATTATCAATACTAGCCTCAACTAAACTCTAAATACTAGTTACTTGTAATTTATTACATAAAGAACAACTACATATTTCGGCCCTTTAATTGGCCATCTTCAGGTTGATAAATGAGAAACATTGGTAAGCAGATACACTCGACTTGTGTGGGTTGTATACAGTGGGGACGTCAGGGGTGGAGTGGGTACGAGATTTCGCATTTGTTGTGTAGGAAGGGTGGTGTGGGTACATGGGTTCTGCTATATTTTATTCTAGGTTAATATATGGTATTATGTTATGTTAGTAGAGGTTATATGTACATGTACACTTGGCTTACAAAGTATATATACAGTGTGCATCTTATATAAATGTACTATCTATAGTTGTAGTAGGTACCTTGATCTGAGTCTATACACAGTAATGGTTACTTATAGTTGTAGTGGTTCCTTGGTTTACCACTTCGTTAATATATTTACTATTATAATACTTCAAGTTTTAGGTTTCCATAATTTGTCAGTTCAGTG
>Ga0123355_10014771_pt1 | contig 12229 bp, 11 predicted proteins | sample TergutEmb28metaG_3_FD_89872 | JGI IMG/M metagenome (GOLD analysis project Ga0123355, IMG submission 89872) | Embiratermes neotenicus P1 segment gut microbial communities from Petit-Saut dam, French Guiana - Emb289 P1 | ecosystem: Host-associated > Arthropoda: Insects > Digestive system > Gut ...
ATGATATCGCTCAATATCACCCGAACCAACGGGGAACAGCTGTCACAGTTTCTCTATCTGCTGGGGGTAGTGCCGGTTTGGGATGGGCTGGAGCGTGTAACAGGTTTACGGGTAATGAGTCCGAAAGAGATTGGACGTCCGCGGATTGACGTCACGGTGCGGATTTCCGGCGTATTGCGTGACACTTGGCCGACCGTGGTAGAGCTGATGGATGAGGCGGTGCTGATGGTTGCGGCGCTGGACGAAAGTGACAGTGACAACTATATTCTGAAAAACCTGCGGACATACCGCGAACAAAAAGACTTGCCGAACGATGACCGGCAGGGCGCGATACGCATTTTCGGGGATGCGCCCGGCACATATGGCGCTGGGCTTGATCTCGCGCTTTTAGCCAGTGCGTGGAAGGATGAGGCCGATCTGGTAAAATATTTTATACATGCCTCCGCTTTCGCGTATGGTCGGAATCTTAACGGCAGAAAAAGCATCCGTGAATTTATCGACACCGCCAAAAATGTGGATCTGACCACCGATGCGGCGGCGTCACGCAGGAATACCTCGTCAGGCAAGTTCGGCACACAGGTTCAGGGCGGGTATCGACTCGTTGCAAAGCACCTCGGAAAAAAGACGATCCGCCAATATCAGAGTTCTAGTGAGCGCGGTCGTGAAGTCATAACAGAATCTTTGGCCGACAGCTTGAAGCGCACAAATGAAGAAACGCTGCTCAATGAATTTTGGAAACAAAGCATGATAGCGCGCGGGTACGACGGCGCTTCCGACATAATGAACATGATTCAAAATGTGTTCTCCGCGCAATGCGTCACCGATTGCTTCACAGACGATTTCCTTGACAAGCTGACAGAGGAATATGTCAACAATGAGCAAATGCGTGAGTGGCTTGCTGAAAACAATCATTTCGCCCTTGAAGAAATCGCCAGGCGGATGCTGGAGCTGTACACGAGAGAGAAGTGGAATCCCGATGATGAAGTCCTTGAAAAACTCAAGGAAAATTATCTCATTATTGAAGGAGACATTGAAGAAGGCATCGAAAGCGCGGGTGATATACAGGGCGGAAATGTTGAGATATTAAACGACGCCGATATTGAGAGTTGGCAGGAACAGCTGGTGGATATCGAGCGGCATATTAACCTGTGAAAACTAATCGCCAGCGAAAAAGCTCCCTCGGCATATGCCGAGGGAGCTTTTTAAGACTACAGTCCTGTTTCCAAAATCTTATATACGCTACCCATATCCAGCGCGGCTCTTACTGTGTCTGCCAACAAGTCATACTGCGCTTCTTTATACTCCGCCGGAACTGCCTCGGCGCGGCGGTTTCCCGACAGGCTATCTTCGTCATCAATATCGAACTTGGCGTATGGGATAACACCTGTAACAGGGATTTTGACAAGATCCTCAATCATCTTAAGCCCTGGTTTCAGTATCTCAACATCGCCCCGGAACTTGTTTATGACCAGCCCCTTTATCATTGCCTGCTCGTCAGGCTCAAGCAATTTCACAGTACCATAGAGCGCGGCGAACACCCCTCCTCTGTCGATATCACCGACAAGTAATACTGGCGCTCTGACCATCTTTGCAAGACCCATATTGACGATATCGTTACGCTTTAGGTTTATTTCAGCCGGACTTCCTGCACCCTCGATAACGATTATATCATGTTCGCGCGCCAGACTTTGATAGGCGTCCATTATTTTAGAAAACAATGTTTTTTTGTACTCGAAATACTCCCCCGCGGGCATATTGCCAAGTGATTCCCCGTTCACGATAACCTCGGAACCCATATCGCTAGTCGGTTTAAGCAATATCGGATTCATGCGCGGGTCGGGCGGTATTTTGGCTGCTTCCGCCTGCATGGCCTGCGCCGTGCTCATCTCGCGCCCATCGGGCATTATATGGGCAAAAGACGACATGTTTTGTGATTTAAACGGTGCGGTCTTATAGCCGTCTTGCCGAAAGATACGGCAAAGCGCCGCCGTCGTAATGCTTTTCCCTGAATCAGATGCCGTGCCTTGTATCATTATCACTTTGGCCATAGTTACCCCTCAATCCGCTCAGCCACGATTTGCGCCAACCGTGCATCTGTGCCGAGTGTTTGGCCGAGAACGATTTCAATCTGTGGATGTATTGCTTTGAATTCAGCCACCTCTTGCGGGATATCTTCTTTGATATGCACACCGTCAAACAAAAAGTACGGCACGATTTTTACACGTGTGACGCCCTGTGTCATCAGCAGAAGCAGGCCTTTTTCGATATTTACGTCATTAAACTGCATAAACGCCACCTGTATCAGCTGTTCCGGCAATAAGCGGCGCGTTTGTTCGGCGATGCTTTCCATCGTCTGTACCGATTCCGGTGCGCGGCTCCCATGTGCTAATAATAATACTCCGTCCATTTATAGTTGTCCTCCTAATTCAATCGTTTTATCTATTTCAGATTCAGTATGCGCCGCTGATATAAACATTGCCTCAAACTGCGCAGGCGCCAGATAGATTCCATTTTCCAACATGTGCCTAAAGTAAGCGGCATAGGCTTCTGTGTCGCTTTTTATGGCGGTTTCATAGCTTGTAACGGGCGATTTTGTCATAAACATACAGACAAGTGAGCCGATTTGATTCACGGTGTTGCCTATTTTTGACAGTCCGTCTGCCAGTCGTTTGCCGAGTGTTTCAATATGTGTATAAATCCCGGGATTATCGCGGAGCTGTGTGAGCGTCGCGATTCCCGCCGCCATGGCCACGGGATTGCCCGACAGCGTCCCGGCCTGATATACTTTCCCGAGCGGGGCAACGGTTTGCATGATATCCCGCCGGCCGCCATAGGCGCCGACAGGCAGTCCGCCTCCGATTATTTTGCCAAATGCCACCAGGTCAGCCTTTATCCCAAAACGCGCTTGCGCCCCGCCGGGTGCGAGACGGAATCCCGTTATTACTTCGTCAAAAATCAGCAGTGCGCCATACGCATCGCAAAGCTTGCGCAGCCCCTCAAGAAAACCTGGTTCCGGCAGAATAACACCCATGTTCGCGGCGACAGGTTCGACGATGACGGCGGCGATTTCGTTTTTGTTTTGCTCAAACAGGGTTTCGACGCTTTCAAGATCATTATACGTTGCAATCAGTGTATCTTTTGCCGCGCCTGATGTCACGCCGGCACTGTCGGGTGCGCCGCCGGTCAGTGCGCCCGACCCGGCTTTGACCAGCATACTGTCGGCATGTCCGTTATAACATCCCGCGAATTTTATGACTTTCTCCCGGCCTGTAAACCCACGCGACACGCGTAAAGCACTCATAACAGCCTCTGTACCGCTGCTCGTCATACGCACCATTTCGAGATTTGGCACCATGGACGTCATCAACTCCGCCATGTCTACCTCAAGCGCATTTGCCGCGCCGAAACTGAGGCCGTTTTGCGCCGCTTTAATCACTGCCTCGCGTATAGATTCGTGGTTGTGGCCAAGTATCATCGGCCCCCATGAACCGACGTAGTCTAGATAACGGTTGCCGTCAACATCGGTAATATACGCGCCGTCGGCGCTTGCGACAAACCGCGGCTGTCCGCCAACGGCCTTGAAAGCCCGCACCGGCGAATTTACCCCGCCTGGAAGAAATCTTTGCGCACGCAAAAACAGCGAATCAGACTTTGCCGTACCTGTATTCACACTCATCCTATATCCCCCTTTTGAATGGCCCCGGCAATTTCATTTGCGTAGTAGGTGATGAGCATGTCCGCCCCGGCGCGGAACGAAGCGACCGCGCTTTCGCACATAACGCCATACTCGTCGATAAGTCCCGCTCTGGCAGCGGATTTTATCATCGCGTATTCACCGCTGACGCTATAAGCCGCAAGCGGCAGATTCGATACCTCCCGGACAGCGGCAATGATGTCACCATACGCCATTGCGGGCTTTACCATCAGCATATCCGCACCCTCAAGCGTGTCGAGTATGGCCTCTTTCAGCGCCTCACGTCTATTGTGAAAATCCATCTGATATGTCCTGCGGTCTCCGAAAGATGGGGCGGAACCCGCCGCGTTCCGGAACGGGCCGTAAAATTTTGATGCGTATTTGACGGCGTAGGAGAGTATCGCGGTATCGGTGAAGCTATGTTTGTCCAGCGCATCGCGTATGACGTTCACCCTGCCATCCATCATGTCAGACGGGGCAACGATATCTGCGCCGGCTTGTGCATGTGAAACGGCGGTTTTTGCCAAAAGCGGCAGCGTCTTATCATTATCGACCGTTTCGCCTTTCAATACCCCGCAGTGTCCGTGATTTGTGTATTCGCAGAGACAGACATCGGTGATCAGCGTGATCTCTCCGTTATACCGCGCACGCAGAAGCCTCAACGCAACTTGAACAACGCCTTCGCTTAACCACGCCCCGCTGCCGGCTTCGTCTTTATGGTCAGGCAATCCGAACAACAGAAAGCTTTTAACGCCTGATTTCAAACTGTTATCGACAGCCTCGCACACACGATCGGGACTGAAATGAAACTGACCTTCAAGTGAGGGAATAGGGTCTTTTATATCTGCTCCTTCTTTGACAAAAAGCGGATAAATCAGTGACGTCTCACTAATGCGTGTCTCACGCGTGAGCCCGCGCATATTTTCGCCCAATCTGAGCCGCCTTGGCCTTATTTGCACGTCCACACCTCCAAAAGTTTTTCGATCATTGCACCGGTGTCGGCTTTATCCGCGACTATGGTTTCAAACCCAGCCGCACTTGCTGCTACCGCCGTCTGTTCCCCAATGCAAATTGCCGGGATTTTTAAATATCCATCACGTTTGTTGGCTTTTGCAAATCCGTCCACAGCGCTTGCGCTTGTGAATGTGATGTAGTCATACCCGGCAAGATTGTCTGGTTCCGTCGCGGTCAGCACAGTTTCGTATACGGGGATATCCAAAAGATTTACGCCTGCCTCGCGTAGAATTTCAACAATATCCTCACCGCCGATATTCGCGCGATACAGCGCGGCATTTTGCCCGGATTTTATATGTCCGGCGGCGGTGAGCTCAGCGCCGAGATGTTTGCCGTCAAAAATTTTCGGGACAAAATCAGCGCATATGCCGTATTTTTTTAGCGCGGCGGCAGTTCTATCACCGACAGCCGCCACGCTGATGTTTGCCAGTTTGCGCGCGTCATATCCCGCGTTTTCCAAACAGGCGAAAAAGGCATTGACCCCGGCGGCACTGGTAAAAATCGCCCAATCAAGGCCGTCTAACTGCAAAGAAAATTTGAGCGGTTGCGTCTCAATACAAGGATAGTATGTAACGTCCGCGCCAAGTTCGCGCAGACTTTCGCCAAAGCTCCGCGCCACATCGCGTGGACGCGTGACAAGTACGCGGCAGCCGTGAAGCGGCCTGTGAGACAGCCAGCTGAGTTTTTGCGCAAGTGCGCAGACGCCGCCGACGACTATGACCGCCGGGGATTTTACGCCCTCGCGCCTGATGATATCCGGCAGCTCTTTGATAGTACCGGTAAAGTTGCGTTGCTTTGCTGTCGTGCCGTTCTCTATAATGGCGGCGGGCGTGTTTTCGTCCATGCCGGCGGTTATCAATCCCGATGCAATAGCTGGCGCTGTTGCGACAGACATCATAAACACAAGCGTCCCGCCGAACCTTATCAAAGCCCCATAGTCTATGGACACCTCTGTATCATTTTTGCCGTGGCCGGTAATGATGTGTAGCGACGAGGTGAAATCGCGGTGTGTCACAGGGATTCCCGCATAAGCCGGGGCGGCGATGGACGATGTGACTCCTGGGACAATCTCAAACGGTACGCCGTTATCGAACAGCAGCTCCGCTTCTTCTCCGCCGCGGCCAAAAACGAATGGGTCGCCGCCTTTCAGGCGCACGATCGTTTTATGCTCCGCTGCCTCGCGTAATAGTATCTCGCCGATTTCACCCTGCGGCACGGGGTGATTTCCGGCGTCTTTGCCGACGTCTATGCGTTTCATTCCATCGGGTATCATTGACAATATCTCGTCTCCAATGAGCCTGTCATACACGATAACATCGGCATTTTCTATCAACCTCTTGGCCCGCACCGTAATCAGTCCCGGGTCACCCGGCCCCGCGCCTACAAGATATACTGTTCCGCGTTTTGTCATAATGCCTCTCCTTTGAGTTGTAACGCAAGGTTTCGCCCCGCTTCTTCGGCCTTGTCTCTGGCATAAACAATTGATCCGGCGCGCTCGATTCCGGCATCGTCAACATAAAGACCTGTCAGCTTCAAATTCTCACCATCTATCTCGGCATACGCCGCTATCGGAGATGAACAGCCACCGTCAAGTTCGGTGACAAAGCTCCGCTCCGCACGCGACGCGTCCCAAGCGTCGGCACAGTGAAACCCCTCCAAAACACCAATATCAAATCCTTGCCTCGCCTGTACAGCCAATATACCCTGACAAGCCGCCGGAATCATCGCATGCGTCTCGAATGCTCGCGAAATCCTATTCAAAAGCCCCAGCCGCTTCAGTCCCGCAACAGCGAGGACAATTGCGCCGAATTCACCGCCGTCAAGCTTATTCAGGCGTGTTATCACGTTGCCGCGCAGCGGCGCGATTATTACACCCGGAAAAATATTTTTTAACTGAAGTGTCCGCCGTGCGCTGGAACAGCCAATTGGCGTTGACAGATCCAACTCAGCCACACCCTGCGACAAAATTAGTGCGTCACGCGGGTCTTCCCTTGCGGACACGGCAACGATAGGCAATCTGATATCAACTTGCATAGGTATGTCTTTAAAGCTGTGTACCGTGAGGTCAACCGTGCCGTCGAGAAGAGCTTTGTCCAGTTCTTTAACAAACAGCCCCTTGCCGCCGATTTTGTCAAGAGTTTTGTCGAGTATAATATCGCCGGTAGTTTTCATCGTCACAAGCTCTGTTTCAATGCCCTGACCTTCAAGATGTGCAATGAGCATATTCGCCTGGACGACGGCGAGCGCGCTCTCACGGCTGCCTACACGTATTTTCATAGTATCTCCCTCACTTTTCTCGCGGCCTGGACGACAGCATGATGCGACTTCCCGCCACTTGTCAGTCCCGCTACGATATTACCGCTTATGGCGATGGCCGGGAATAAGAACCCGCATTCGTCGCTTTTGTCAGCTATACTCGCAAAGATTCCACGCTGAGCTGCAAGTTTGCCCATATGCTGGTTTACTTCACGATTGTTTGTCGCCGCCACAGTAAGAAAAACGCCGTCTAAGTCCGTATCGTTGAATTGCCGTGTGATAAGTGTAAGCCTGCCTTTGTTATGCAGATCATGAATTTCCCGCGTGGACTCTGGAGCGACGACAGTGACCTCGAACTCGAATTGCAAAAGCGTTTTTACACGCCGCGCCGCTACTTTGCCGCCCCCAACGATTAATGCCTTTTTGCCTCTTGAAGAGATGAACAGCGGGAAAAATTCTTTTCTATCCTGCCCATTTATAACGTGTTGATAAGACAACCATTTTTCAAAGTCCGCAACGTATTTTTCGATGATCTCGCTGGCTTGCGTTTCTTTTTCCGCGCGGTTCTGATATGTTTCCCCGGCGGAAAGCGTATCTACATCGTAATATACTGCGTCAGGCAATTTCATCACGATTTCAGGATCAATGTCGCGTGGGACGGCGAGATCAAGCCAGAGCTTCGGATAAGCGGTGTCTTTTCTCACTTGTTCTGCAACAATAGTATAGTGCGGACTGCGCGTGGCGCTTATCAGTACATCGCAATCACTGAGCTTGTCGTAGCGTGCGGCATAATTGACTGTATGCGTCCCCGGCGGGACAAGCGTTTCGCCGTGGCGATAGGTGCGCAGCGTCATCGTCGTGTGATACCCGTTTTCGACAAGCGTCTTTGTCATCAGGCGGCCTATTTCGCCGTTGCCTATGACAAGCGCACGTTTTACATTTCCATGCTTTTCAATCGCTTCAAGCGCCCGGTGAACTATTGAGTCTTCGCGCGTGCCGAGGGTTATCTTAGACTTTATCATTTTCGCGGCGGCGATGGATTCCCTGAATAGCACCTCTAAAATGCTGTCCACCGCCCTCAATTCACGTGCCGTCTTTATCGCTTCTTTCACCTGCGCTATTATCTGATCCTCGCCTAAAATCTGCGATTTCAGGCCGCCGGCAAGCCCGCACAAGTGCCGCATTACGCCGAGTCCATTTGCGGTGTAACCGCTGAGGCCATTTCCCACGACTCCCGCCAAATCGCGCAGCAGACCAAACGCGTTGATCTCATCATCGCCCGACGAGACATACAGTTCCGTGCGATTACACGTTGATATCAGTACTGCGCCCCGAATCTCCGGCATATTTTTTAACCGTTCATAAGCGCCAGTCAGCGTTTCGTCGGTAAAACTGAACTTCTCGCGCAAGTCAATAGAGGCTAGATTATAGTCGATTCCCGCCATTATAATCATGTCTGCTTCACCACTATGATTGAGAAATAATCTTCATTGTTATCAAAGTCTTCCAACGAATGGAATACTTTTTCATCCGCCATTGATGCGCGCCGGACTATAAACACATCCTCATCGCGTTTTTTTAGCGTTTCAACTATCTCCCCTATCGATTTGCCGGATTTCATCAAGATCTTTGTGCCGTCAAGCTGTAGAAAATCTCCGCTGTAGGACGCCGGAATTATATGCATTGCTTCCGCGCCTTCACACAGCGTTTCGTTCGCCGCCGCCGCCGCCGCGCAGAAAGACGGCACGCCGGGAATGATTTTCGTGCGGTATCCCATCGCCGCAAGACGTTTATGGACGTACATCGCCGTGCTGTAGATTGTCGGGTCGCCAATCGTCAGAAACGCGGCGGACAGCCCCTGGTCAAGCAATTCCGCGATCTGCGCGGCGGCGATAGCGTGAGATTCATTGAGTGTTTTTTGATCCCTCGTCATAGGCATCGGGCAATGTTCCACGCGCTTGCCAGCTATGTACTGTTCTGCGATATTAAGCGCAACATTCTCTTTGCCGCCACTGTCGGGCGATATGATGACATCGCACGTTTTTATAGTCTCGACCGCTTTGATTGTCATCAGCGACGGGTCGCCCGGGCCGACACCGACGCTGTAAAATGTACCTTTGTTCATTAAACGTCCCCCTGCTCTATTCCATATATCAGTGCGTTGCATATCGCCGCCGCAACATTGCTACCGCCTTTTCGGCCGCGCGTGACAATATATGGGACATTCAGCCGCATCAACATTTCTTTAGATTCGACAACGTTTACAAATCCCACCGGCGCGCCGATAACAAGCGCCGGGGCAAGCGCCCCGCTTTCTATGAGTTCGCATATCCTAATCAGCGCAGTCGGGGCGTTGCCGACCGCGAAGATAAGTGGCCCATTGAGTTCCCTCGCCTTATCGACAGCCGCGCGGGCGCGAGTCGTGCCATTTGCTTTTGCGGTTTCCGCAACGTCGCTGTCCGCAATATAGCACAGCACTTGTCCGCCGAACCTGGCAAGGCTTTTCGCGCTTATCCCTGCCCGCGCCATGTTCGTATCCGTCACAATTACCGCGCCGTTACGTATTGCCTCCCGCGCCGAATCGACGGCGGCTTCTGAAAAGGCCATCGACGTTTCATAGTCGAAATCAGCCGTTGTGTGTATCACTCGTTTGATTATCGGCGCGAGTTTTGGGTCAAGCGGACTCGTTAGTTCGCTTTCGATTATTTCAAAGCTCTTTTTTTCTATGTCTTCAGGTCTCATATAATCCTCCCGATTTCTTCTATAAGCTCGTCGTTTTCTTCGCGTCGCTTCACCGCAATTCTTATGCAATCTTCGCCCAGTCCTTTGAAATTCGCACAGTCACGCACAAGGATGCCGCGCTTTAACAGCGGCTCATAAACCGGCTTCTCAGCGCGAAACAAGATAAAATTCGCGTCGCTGTCATAGACTTCAAGTCCAAGACCGCGAAGCCGCGAGGTTATATATTCGCGCTCGGTTTCCACAAGGTTCAATGTCTGTTCAATCCATCCGGAGCAATCCTCAAGCGCGGCGATACCGGCGATTTGCGCAAGGGACGAAACACCCCATGTTTGCGTGTGATCCCGGACGGCATTGATCACATCGCTGTCGCCGCACAGCATATATCCCAGCCTTAGTCCGGCCATGGAGTATATCTTTGTAAACGCTTTCAGAACCACGACATGCGGCAAATATTTAAGCGATTCGCCGCGTGTAAACGGTAGGAAGCATTCGTCCAATACAAATGTCACACCGCTCTTCGAACATTTGTCCGCAACGGATTTAAGAATCCCCGTATCAGCAAGCCTTCCCGTCGGATTGTTGGGGTTGCAGAGGAACACCATGTCTATATCGGCGGTCATGTCATCGAGGATGCGTTCGGTGAGCGCAAAGCCGTCCTCTTCGCGCAAGGTATGGTATACAATCTGTCCGCCGTATATCAAAACCGCGCGTTCGTATTCTGAAAACGTCGGGGCGCAGACAAGCACTTTTTTAGGTTTTTGGACAAATACCAGCCGATATATTAGGTCCGCCGCGCCCGCGCCGCAGGCTATACTAGATTCAGGGACAGCCTCAAATCGCGCTATTGCCTGCCGGAGCTTCTCACAATGCGGGTCTGGGTATTTTTCACAAACATCAAGATTTTCACGCAGTGCCGCTGACACTGCCTTCGGCATTCCAAGTGGATTCGTATTGACTGAGAAATCAACGCGAACATTGTTGCGGTAAATATCCCCGCCATGTTCATAGGATTGCATAGACTACACCTCTCACTATGATTGCAAACATAAGCATAAGCGCCGCAGCCGCATATGTCAGTCTGGTTGCTTTTTTTATATCATCAGGCACGATCTGCCTTGTATCGTCTCCGATATACGGTTTTTCGCGCAGTTCGCCTGAATAAATCGCTGGTCCCGCAAGCCTGATGCCAAGCGCCCCGGAACAGGCGGCTTCAGTATGTCCAGAGTTCGGGCTGGCGTGATTTTTCCGGTCGCGTCGCCAGATGCGTGCCGCGCCGCGTGCATTTAAACCTGTAAGTTTGGCGGAGACAATCATCATGTACGCCGCAAGTCTGGCTGGAATATAGCCGAACACATCGTCAAATCTGGCTCCCGCACGTCCGAAATATAGATATCTCTCATTTTTATATCCAACCATCGAATCCATTGTACTGACCGCTTTTAGTAAGATTCCAAATGCCGCGCCGCCGAGCATTATGTAAAACATTGGGGCTATCACGCCATCGGCGGTACTTTCCGCCACGGTTTCAACGGCGGCGCGCGCGATGCCCTGTTCGTCCAGGTTTTCGGTATCGCGCCCGACAATCATCGACAGGTTTTTACGCGCGAGCAAAATATTGCCCGATTTCAGCGCATGGAAGACCTTCATACTTTCGACGCGCAAGCTTTTTATAGCCAAACATTGATAGATAAACAGGGTTTCAATCGAGAATCCAAGCCACGGTGAAAAGCGATAGGCGAAGAAAAGGGCAATAAAAACCGGACCAGTAAAAAGTACAACCACAACAACCGCGAGTATCACACCGCCTAAAATCTCGCCGCGCGGCGTTTTGGGGAAAATATGTTGCAGCAGTCTTTCAAGCTTTGAAATTGTAAGCCCCATAAGCCGCACGATATGCGGAAAACGCTGCGGGTCGCCGATGATAAGGTCGAGTGAAAATCCAGCAATCATTGCGGCAGTCGAATAAAGCAACATCATTTTTTCGCCTTCTTTATAAAACGTTTGGCCATTTCGTCAGTGACGTACACATGCGGAAATCCCGCGTAGAGTGTATCGGTTGCGTGCGCACAATCGTACCGCGTGTCGCGCCCGGCTTTTTGCGCTGTGAAATCGCCGCCGGGGTTATCGCTGTCCCAGTAGTGAAATTCATGGGCACGTATGTCATCACCCGCGGCGCATAGCAGGTTGTCACGTTTCGCTGTCAACGTTGTATAACCGAATCTTTGCAGCTGTTCCGTCCTATACGCGTTTGCGTTGATAACTCCGGCCATTGTGTGTCCATCAATCGCGTTGTGCAGAAGCATGAATCCGCCGCACTCGGCAATCGTTGGTACGCCGGAACTGACGGCGTTTCGGATATCTTCAAGCATACGCGTATTTTTTGCCAGCTTGTCGGCATATAGTTCAGGATAACCGCCGCAGAGGTACAGCGCGTCTATATCTGGCGGCAGGTGCTTGTCATTCAGCGGACTGAAATATATAAGCTCCGCACCGTGCCGCACGAATCGCTCAAGCGTTTCTTTA
>Ga0123355_10014772_pt1 | contig 12227 bp, 14 predicted proteins | sample TergutEmb28metaG_3_FD_89872 | JGI IMG/M metagenome (GOLD analysis project Ga0123355, IMG submission 89872) | Embiratermes neotenicus P1 segment gut microbial communities from Petit-Saut dam, French Guiana - Emb289 P1 | ecosystem: Host-associated > Arthropoda: Insects > Digestive system > Gut ...
AAGCCAATTAAAATTTGAACAATTAATAATCGCTTATTAATCTTTTTCATAATAATTCCCTCTTTATGTCTTTAATGCGTTAATGGAAAAATAGGTGAAAGAAAAGTATTATCTTTCACCATCTTTTTCGTTTCTTAATTTTGTACGAATACGATTGTTGCACCTAAACTTAATGGTATATCAGCATTCGGTAGTTGGGCTGGATCAGTAATGTTGTTATAGCTTACAACAACACGAATTCTACGTGTTTGCCCTGGTGCTAACACATCGTTAACATTAATTGGACTGCCGTTAACATAAGTTACTGTATAGGTAACATGAGCTGCATTGGCTGGAGCTACTCCAGTTAGATTAACTGAACTTATACGAGCTGAAATACTTCCGTTATTTACCATATCAACTTCATAAGTAACTGAATCACCAGGTTGATTTAGAGAAACTCCAAAAGTCATTGTTGTACTTCCTGATGCCAAAGCTGCTGGAGTGTCTACTGTTGCTTCACCAACAAGAGTTGCTGATGATAAGTTTGCAAAAGTAATATCCCATGAGGCAGTTCTGATTGTTGCTGTTCCATCAATGTTAAGCGTTTGTTGTAAAGCCGCAAAACCAATAGTCATCCCTAAAACAGCTAGAAATACAGCGATAATTGCAATGTTTCTTGTTCCTCTTCCTAATTTATCCATTTATAACATCCTCTCTATTATAAATATTACCATAAGAACCAGGCTAGTTCAACTCTTTACTATTTATAATTTACTTACCTTATTTCTATTGACAAGATATTAACATTTAAAAAGCTGGATTAATCCAACTTTACATTATGATATATATTGTTAACATCTTCTATTTCATTTAATAAATTAAATAGTTTTTCAAAGGTTTCTTTTTCTTCTTCGCTTAAAACGATTTCTTCTTTAGCGAACATACCAATTTCATCATAGGTATATTCAATATTATTAATTAATTTTTCTAATGATTTTTTAACATCATAAATTAATGAGGGTTCTGAAGTAATGGTTATTTCATTACCATCTTTTTCAATATCAATAATATCAATTCCTTCATTTAAGAGATGTTCTAATACCTCTTCTTCGTTTTGATAAATGAATGAAATAATACCTAAATAATCATAATTATATGCAACACTACCCTTAACTCCTAGTGATTTATGAACTTTATTAAAAGCAGCACGAACATAACTAACCGTACGATTTACATTATCAGTTAAACATTCTATGATAAAAGTACTTGCTCCTGGACCAAATCCTTCGTAAGTTACTTCTTCATAATCTTCACCGTTATTACCTTTTGCTTTATCAATAGCTCTTTTAATAATGTCACTTGGTATTTGATCTTTTTTGGCTTTTTCAATTAATCTTCTTAAACGGTCATTAGTATCTGTATCTACCCCAGCTTTAGCGGCAATATAAACTTCTTTAGCACATATACTATATAATTTTGCTTTTACTGCCCCGTTTTTTTCAATGCTGGCTTTTCTTACTGAATATGCTCTTCCCATTTGTGACACTTCCTTTATTCACTAAATATTATAATATATTACCAAAAATATTTGCAACTAGTAAGAAAGCTTTTTTCTTCTTTTTTGAGTTTTTCATTTTTGTTTAAGATTTTTAGTTGTTTTTTTATATCATAAACATCTAGTTCATTTATTTTAGCTTTTTTTAATAAGTGTTCAGTTAATCTAATTAGAATCTCCTTATTATTGTTAGCTTTAAAGCGTTTTTTCATTTTAGCTAGTAGCTCTTCATCAACTTTACGGATAATTCGATCATAATATTTATCTTTTTTAAAATAAAAATAGTAATCTTCGCCATCAAGCTTTTTTAATACTTTTAAAGTATCATAATACCCTCTTTGGATATTGTGTAAATTAGAGTCTTTATCAAAGATAAACATTGATCCTAAACTTTTTTTTGGTTTAATTTCAATTATTTTTGTATCTTTGTTCAATTTATTTCGCTTAAAGCCAATGCTCCCAAGACTAACAGTATATATTGTCTTACATCCTTGATTTTCTAAAAGTTTTGTTGGTAAGTTATTATAAAAACCACCATCTAAATAATATTCATCATCAATAATTTTTTTTGAAGCAAAAACTGGTAAATAGCAAGATGCTAAAATATATTCGGTTAATTTTCCTTTTGGAATATCATTAATAGTTAATTCCATTGGAACCATTTTTTTTACTTTAACTGTTACTAAACCCATTTTAGTTTTTTGTTTTCTGATTTTTTCTTCATTAATATATTCATTAATGACATGTAAAATCGGCTCTGTATCAATTCCTTTATTATGAATAATGGTCTTGATTGATTTAAAGCCTTCTTTAAGATCATCTATTTTCAATTTTTTTGTTCTAAGTTTGGTAATAAAATCACTTTTAATACCAATGATATCGGTTGTTGTATTTAACCATATATTCATTAATTTCTGAGTATCTCCTTGAACCATTAAGGCTGAATTTAAAGCCCCGATTGAAGTTCCAGCAATGAAATTAAATTTAATACCGTTGTTAATTAATGCCAAATAAGCCCCCACTTGATAAGCGCCTTTGGCTCCTCCACCTTCTAGAGCCAATCCTACCATTTTAAATCACCATTCCTAATAATATTAATAAGACGCCTGTTATTATACCACCAATTGTGTATTTACCAAAGTTTTTAATGATTTTATTTAATAATTCAAAAATAATTATGTAAATAATCATTCCTAAATTAATTGCTAAACTTAAACCTAAAAAGAAATCATTGATATAATCTGTAAAATAATGAATTACAAGTCCTCCTAATAGAGGGGTTATTGTTAAAATTAATAAATATAACCACATTTTACGCTTGTTTCCTTTTAAGAGTACTGTTACATTAACACCTAATGGAATATGGTATAAAGCTGCTGCTATTGCGTAAATAAAGGCAATTCTTAAATCAACTATTGAATATGCATAAAGTAGCATACCTTCAATTATATTATGAATGATCAAAGCAATCGCTGTTACAATACCAATATGAATTAAGTTAGCATCACTACCATCTTCCTCATGATATGGTATAAAATGATCTAGTAATCTAAATATAATAAACCCGATTGCAATACCAATTACTAAAAAAAGATAATTATCGCCTAATTTTTCAATTGATTCTGGTAATAATTCAAAACCCGCTAATATAACTAAAACTCCAAGGCTAACCGCCATACTAAACTTAATTAAATTGTCTTTTCTTTTAACAAAAAGAGCAATTAAACCACCAATAAAAAATGATAATCCTGCAATCAAAGTTGCTAATAAACCTAACATAGTTTTTCTCCTTTCTAACATACATTATTATATGATAATGATTATTATTAATCAATAGTTTTCACAATATCTTTCATTTATTTTCAATTTTAGACATAAAAAAACTACTTAGTGAAAGTAGTTTTTAATTAGTTTTCATATACCATATTTGCAGTTATTGCTAATCTTGCACTGAACTGGCCATTCATCATATCATTTTGTGGAGTTTCACCATCAGTTTCAATCCAAACTCTAAAGCTATAATTATGGCTTGTAACCATATTTGCATCTACTCTTAAATTATCTAGAATTTGCATTCTTGGTGGAGTAATTCCATCAAAGGTTCCTGATGCAATAACGTTGTTACTGTCACCACCAACTAAAGTCCATCTAAAGTCGCTTGATATTAAATTTGGGGTTATATTGATTTCAATTAAAGAAATCGTATAAGTAATTGGATGAGCAGGATTTGTTGATAAGACGTTAAAGTTAACTCTTTCAGCATAAGCATTTACGTCCTCCGATAAAATCGGGATTAAATTTGTAATTTGAATTCGATCTTGACCAGTTATTTGAATTGGTAATGAATCAACAGTTCGACCTCCAACATCACCAATGTCATTATTTACCATAACAAAATAAGCAAAGGTTACACCAACCAATACAACAATTAAAAGTGCTAACACAACTAAAGATTTAATTAACTTATTCACATTATTATTTTCCATATTTAAATGATACTATAATTTTCTTTAAATATCAATCAGAATTATCTGCTAAATTTTGAGTACTTTTAGCATTTTGACTAAATTCAGCAAATTCTTTTTTTAAATATAAAGGATATGCTGCTGCTGCAATCATTGTTCCATTATCAGTACAATATTTCATTGGTGGAATTAATAAATCAATTGCTTTTTCTTTAGCTAATTCAGCCATTTTTTCTCTTAAATATCCATTAGCACTTACTCCACCTGCTAGAATTAACCTTGGTATTTGATAAGTTTCTATTGCTTGATTGGTTTTTCTGATTAGTTGATCAATAGCGGTCATTTGAAAAGAGCAAGCCATATCAGCAATATTTATTTTATTTCCTCTTTGTTTTTCGTTGTGAATTAAATTAATAACAGCTGATTTTAATCCACTATAAGAAAAGTTTAAATCATCCCTTTTCATAACTGTTGGTAATTGATATGAGGCATTTCCTGTTTGGGCTAGCTTCTCAATATTAGGTCCACCAGGGTATGGCAAATCTAAAACTTTAGCAACTTTATCATATACTTCACCTATTGCATCATCTAAAGTTGCTCCTAGAATTTTAAACTCATAATCTTTTTCCATTAAAACTAATTCTGTATGACCACCACTAACGATTAAAGCTAATAGAGGAAATTCCATTTGACTATCAATTGCATTTGCATAAATATGACCAATAATATGGTGAACTTTAATTAAAGGAATTTCATAAACTAGGGCTAGTGTTTTAGCGAACTCTAAACCAACTAGTAAGCTACCTAAAAGTCCTGGTGCATAGGTTACGGCTACTGCATGAATATCCTTCATGGTTAAATTGCTTTTATTAAATAATTCTTCTAAAATTAAAGTGATATTTTCGGTATGCATTCTGCTTGCTATTTCTGGCACCACACCTCCATACCGGGCATGAGTATCCATTTGCGATAAGGTTACTGTTGCTATTTCAACATTGCCATTTTTCACTATTGATAAACTGGTCTCATCACAACTAGTTTCAACCCCAAGGATATAGATATCTTTCATATTTAGCCTCTTCTTTCCATAACAATACCATTTTCATTACCATAATAATTTTTTCTAGCATGAATCACAAAAAAATTAAACTTTTTATATAAATTAATTGCTGGGACATTACTTTCTCTCACCTCAAGTAAAATACGTGAGACATCTAAAGCGGTATCACTTAATAGATAGTCAAGTAAAACACTAGCAATACCTTGTTTACGATATTCCTGAGCAACAATAAGGTTTAAAATTTCTAAATAATCTAAATTGATTAATAGATGAATAAAACCTATTACTTGTCTATTTTTTTCGTAGACAAAAATTATTTCATTTTCTGGTAGATTTTCCACACTAAAAAGTTTTGCAAAGTTATGGTTTATTTCTCGACCGAGAGTAATAATTGTTTGGATATCTTCTTTTTCATAGCTTCTAACCATTTTGAACCTCAATTTGTTTAACATAAACCGGTTTTACCAAGTGAGGATTAACACTCGGTTGATTTTTTAAATAATCATAGATTACTTCTAGATTTAAGCTTATCTTATCAATTAAGATTAATTCTGGATTTTCTTCTAGAAATACACTAAATAAATCTTCGCTTAAGTATGATATTTCACTAATTAATTGATTATTTTCAAAAATACCATAGTATCTACCTTTAGGATCTGAGACACTTATGATTTTTTTACTTAATACTTCATCTGAGACGGCCAAGGCTTCAATGGTATTAATCGTTTTTAGAGGAATGTCTAATGTATAAGCTAGTGTTTTACTAATAGTCACTCCTAGCCTAACACCAGTAAAGCTCCCTGGTCCATTAACTACTATTATTTCTGTTAAATCTCTTGCTTTTAAATTATTATCTTCTAAAACTTGGTTAATTAGTGGCATTAGATACTCACTATGGCTACGAGATGATATATGCTCTTTTATATCAATTAACTTGGCTTTTTCTAATAGACCAATTGTAATTAAATTATCATATGTACTTATGAACATTGTTTTCATAAAACCACTTCCGTTTCTTCATTATATCATAAAAAAAAGGAGTAAAAGCAAAGCTTTAATCCTTTTTGATTACTTTATTTTAAGAAAACCAATTAATTGAGTTCATATCACCAAGTAATCCACTGAATGCTGCCGATGCCTCAGCAATACCAGCTTCAGACGTTCTAATTCGTTCATCCATAAAATTAATAATGGTTGTTAAATCTTGGACACCTTGACGCGATAATTCCGCTGCTTGGTTAGATAAATTAGCTAACCCCCGACCCATATCACTTTGAGCATTAATCGTAACTGACATTTCTGATAGATTAGTTACTGTATCATTCATTGCACGATATAAAGCGTTTGTTTCATCTGTCATTCTTGCTAATTCTCTTCTTAGTTCAGATATTTCTGCTCCTTCGCCCGCAGAACCAGTTGTTGCTCCAATTGGCATTGGTACAACAGATGAATGAGCATTTGCTCCCCAAGTAGATCCTGCTGATTGTTCAGCTGCTTGGACAGACATTGCGCCTAATGCTGCTGGAGCGCCATTTCGATTTTGAACATGACTTTGGACAGCAGAAACGGCTAAACCACCAAGGGCACCTACAGCTAATCCCGCTACTAGGCCCTTTGGACCAGCGAAAGCACCAACTTTAGCACCTTTTACTGCTCCTGCTTTCGCTCCAACTGCTGCTGCGGCTACTTTTCCTTTCGCTGCAGTTGCTCCTGTTTTTACTGCTGCGGCTACATTCCCAACTTTAGCTTTAGCAGCTGTGGTTGCTCTAGCTAAAATACCAGGTTGAGCTGGGGTTGCTGATGCAACAGTTAAAGCTGTTGATGTTGCATTGGCTTTTGCCGCGGTTGCTGTAGCTGCTCCAGTTGTTTTAGCAGTTGTTGCTGCATTAACTGTGGTAGCTGCTTTATGCTGAGCTTTAGCTTGGGCATTAACTCGATTTAATTCAGCCATCCTTGCCGTGTTACCACCAGCATCAGGATGATGAATTCGAGATAACCTCCTGTATTCTGATTGTAAAGCACTTGGTTCTAAACGTAAAAGATGATCAAACATATTGATTCCTCCTAATTCCTATTTTATCAATTAATTATTATTCATTATTGCATCAAATTTTTGAGCTAACTCGATTTGTTTTTCTTCATCGATAACTGCCGCCATTGAACTTTGGCCTTTTTCATTTACTTCTTCTTGAACAAAGACAGTTATTGCCCCATCCTCACTAACGATGCAGTGATAAATATTTTCATCTTCAATTAAAGTTTCTACGATAACAAATTTGGTGTTATCTTCTAGGGTAATTAAATCTCCCTTTTTTGGTTGCATATAAATACCTCCTATTTATTCTTTACCTATTATTAATTTTAACACCACTAATATATTTTTTCAAATAAAATAAATATTGTTTACTTAAAAAAACACTAAAATATAGTGGTTTTTATTAATTTATAAAACTGAATTAACTAAATCTTCGTACTTTTCACCATGTGGAGTTAATACTAAGACTCTAGTATCTTCATCAATGATTTTAAATCTTATTTGTAATCTTTCTTTTGGTAAATGCTCTTCAATTAAATCTGCCCATTCAATAATACAGATTGCTTCTTTATTAAAATAGTCAGCTAATCCTATACTCTCAATATTCTCAGCACGGTATACATCCATATGATATAAGGGCATTTCACTCGTGTTATATTCTTTAATTAGAGTGAATGTCGGGCTAGTAATTGTCTCTTCAATTCCGAGAGAGCCAGCAAAACCTTTAACAAAAACAGTCTTACCACTTCCTAGTTCTCCTTCTAAGCAAATTACCATGCCAGGAAATTTCTCAGACTCTATATTCTCTGCTAATTCCATTGTGTCTTCAATTGATTTTGAAGTATATTTATAATCCAATTTAATCACCTATCTCCTTTAATTATAAAAAGTTAAACTTGCTTTGTAAAGATTAAAAAACTTCATTTGAGTAAAATTCCGGTTCAAATGTCAAATGGATGCCTAAACTTTTTAATGCTTTTAAGTCCCCATTTTGAATAATGTATGTCGCATGAGCATCAGTACCAACTATCTTCGAAACATTTGCTAAGGCTTTTTCAATAATTGGATTTGTTGCTGAACAAATTGATAATGCAATTAAAACTTCGTGTAAAGATAAATTTCGTTCTTCTTTACGTAATTTTAAAATTGGCTCTAAAACATTTGGGCTGAGCAGTAATATCTCATCTGGTATTTTAGTCAATTCTTTAATCACGTTTAAAATTAATGCACTTGCTGGACTTAATAGTTCTGATTGTTTTCCAGTAACAATTTTTCCATTTGGTAATTCCAAAGAAATAATGTGTTTCCCCGTTTCTTTAGCTTTTTCTTGAGAATTTTTTATTACGGGTAGATAACTCTCATCAATTTCTAATTCATTTAATAATAATTTAATTCTTTGAACTGTATCTCCGTCCATATTGCCCATTTTATAGTTACTCATTGCTTCATAATATCTTCTTAGAATTTCTTTTTTTGCAGCTTTTTTAACAATTTCTTCATCACTGATTGCATAACCAATCATATTAACACCCATATCAGTCGGTGAATGATATATATCTTTACCCATTATTTTGTGTAGAATTGTTTTTAACACAGGAAATACTTCAATATCACGGTTATAATTAACTGATTGCTTACCATACTTATCCAAATGAAATGGATCAATTAGATTTATATCTTTTAAATCAGCTGTTGAGGCTTCATAAGCCATATTAACAGGATGTTTTAAAGATAAGTTCCATACAGGAAAGGTTTCAAATTTTGCATATCCTGCATTAATACCTCTTTTATGTTCGTGATATAGCTGACTTAAACAAGTCGCTAGCTTTCCCGATTTAGGTCCTGGAGCGCACACTAAGACTAATTTTTTACTAGTTTCAATAAATGAACTAGCACCATATCCCTCTTCACTAACGATTGTTTCAACATCAGTTGGATATCCTTTGGTATAGGTATGAATATAGGTTTTTATATTTTGCCTTTCTAATCTTTTAATAAATTTATCAACACACGCTTGCCCCTTATAGAGTGTAACAACAACACTATTAACAGAAAATCCTAAACTTGTTGCTAAATTAATAATGTTTAAGGTTTCTGTATCGTAAGTGATACCATAATCTGCTCTAATTTTATTTTTTTCAATATCATCAGCACTTATGCAAAAAATAATTTCTAAATCCTCTTTCAGTTCTAAAAACATTTTAATTTTAGAATCGGCTTCAAAACCTGGCAAAACTCTTGAAGCATGATTATCTGAGAATAATTTACCACCGATTTCTAAATAAAGTTTATCAAAAACCTCTATTTGCTCTTTGATTTTTTCACTTTGAATTTTTACATACTTTTTATTATCAAAACCTTTTTCCATACCTTGTTACCTCATCTTATTAATCATAACAAAAAAACAACTTAATAAGTTGCTTTTTGTTTAATTTTATTATTTTTTTACTAATTATCCCTGAATAAAAGGAATCGTAACCGTAAAGTTATTTATAAAGTTTTGACATGCTTTGACATTAAACTATTTGCATTACTTTTTCTGATATCGCACTTAGTTTGTTGTTTAACTCAATTGCTGCTGACAGTTGTTTCTGAACAGTTTTTCCTTGAAAAAAGGTTTTTATTAGATTATTGATTATTTCTCTTTCTTCTTCTGGATAGTTTTCAAATTGATGATTTTCATAATAAGCTCTAACATTAATAAAGGCCGTTTTTAGAGCTATTCTAGTCTCGTCGTTAATGGTTTGTCTATCTTCTTGATATTTTGCAAAACGAGGCTTAAAAGTTGTTAAAACATGATCATTATATTTATTAATAATATCTAGAATCTTTTTCGAACCTTTTTCTTTAACCATTCGATTAGCTAATTCTTCCATTTTAGGTGAATAAACTAAAAGAATACCGGGAAATTCAGAAGCATATTCAGGTAATTCTTTTTTTAGAAAGTTCCCAAAATCTTGATTAGTCTCATTTGGTTCACCACTTTTTTGGTCGAGCTTATCAGTAAAGTGAGTATGATGCGAAACTTTATACTCTATGCAAAATTCATTACATAATGCTTTTAAACTTTTAGTCATAATTTCCTCAGTTTTATCATCAATAGTGCCATATCTAGTTCCAGGACGAGCTGGTAATGCTCCTGTTTGACTTAAAAACATGTTTATCGCTAATCCTTCGTCACCTTTAAATAAAATAACATTGCGAGTTGCTAGCTGGTCTTTTATTTCTTGATTTTGAATTATCTCTTGATATTTATCTATGTTAATTAAGACAACTGCTTCATTAGAAACTGATAATCCTTCATGAGCAACATTTAAATAAGCATCATACCAATGGATTGAGTAAGCATAACCAGAGTTTAAGAAATTATCAATATCATCAATAATGGTAAAATTACGCTCTGAATTGCAATGATTGTATATTCCATGAGTATGACTTAATGGTGTATTAATTGTAAAATGCTTTGTTGATCGGTATCCAATTGGTGTTAAAATAAAGCCTGTTTCCTTGCCTATTTTAGCCAGACCAGCACTAAGTTCTGCATCAGTTAAGAAATCAGAACCAAAAATAGAGTCATGAGCAACTTCAGCTCGAGCTAATTCAGTACGTAGGGCTCTTGTTAAAGGTGAGTCATTTAATTTAAACTGAGTATCACGAGATTGAACACGCCACTGCCAATCTAATGGTAATGTATCATCATTTCTGATGAGTTTTAATTTATCGACTTTACCAGTTTCTTTAGTTTTCTTAATTAAAATAGCTAAATTATGTGAATAGCGCTCCGCATTCTCTTTTGAAGTTGCATCTATGAAACCGTCATTTACAATCGTTACAAGTTCTTCTGGTAATTCTTGCTTTTCAGTAGATTCTGTATATGTATCAATTAACGAAAAATTACCAGTATTTGTTGGAGTAGTTTTATCAAGACCAAATAACTTTTTTAAAGATACCATTTAATCATCACTTACTCCTATTCTTCTTTAATTATAATATTATTTCATAAAAAAAACCACTATTGGTGGTAATTTATTAATAAAAAGATAATTATTACTACTGATTTAAGGGCTCCAAATATAAAACCTCTTTTTTTAGACTTTGCGCATATTCTATTTCACTTCTTACACTATTTCCAATATATCCGTTAATATTAACCACAAATATGGCATCAGATATCACTATTTTTTGCTTATGCATGGCAGCAAAAACATTAAGTTCTTCTGCCGAGTAAGTTTCTTTTGTTGGTGTGATAATCGTTAGAACACAATTACCCTCTAATTCTAATCTTTCTGCATGAATATTTATCTGTTCCATAAACTTCACGCTTCCACATATTGTTATAACTTTAGCCTTTGTCATTTATTGCCACATCCTACAAGATATTATATCATAAAAAAAATCTCAAATAGAGATAAATTATTGCAAAAAAAAAATATTTGCAACTACCTATTTTCGCTTACACTATCTTCGGCGTATTAGTGCTTAACTACTCTGTTCGGGATGGGAAGAGGTGTATCCACTAAGCTATCGTCACAAATAAATTTATCTAAAATTTATTTTGTCCTTTAAAAACAAGATAATGCACTCATCAAATCATAATTTATGATTAAATCCTCGATCTATTAGTACTGGTCAACTCAACATGTCGCCATGCTTCCATCTCCAGCCTATCAACCTCGTAGTCTACAAGGGATCTTACTTTATAAAAAATGGGAAAACTCATCTTGAAGAGGGCTTCCCGCTTAGATGCTTTCAGCGGTTATCCCTTCCATATATAGCTACTCTGCGCTGCCACTGGCGTGACAACAGATACACCAGAGATATGTCCAACCCGGTCCTCTCGTACTAGGGTCAGCCCTTCTCAATTTTCCTACGCCCACGACGGATAGAGACCGAACTGTCTCACGACGTTCTGAACCCAGCTCGCGTGCCACTTTAATGGGCGAACAGCCCAACCCTTGGAAGCGAATCCACCTCCAGGATGTGACGAGCCGACATCGAGGTGCCAAACACTACCGTCTATGTGAACTATTGGGTAGTATCAGCCTGTTATCCCCGGGGTAACTTTTATCCGTTAAGCGACGGCAATTCCATATTCAACCGCCTGATCACTATGTCCTACTTTCGTACCTG
>Ga0123355_10014773_pt1 | contig 12227 bp, 8 predicted proteins | sample TergutEmb28metaG_3_FD_89872 | JGI IMG/M metagenome (GOLD analysis project Ga0123355, IMG submission 89872) | Embiratermes neotenicus P1 segment gut microbial communities from Petit-Saut dam, French Guiana - Emb289 P1 | ecosystem: Host-associated > Arthropoda: Insects > Digestive system > Gut ...
ATTCATTCATTAGTATTCAGCCTTGAAGGCCGGGCTTGGCAGGAACCAGAGCCCAGTCATGTGACCGGTATGGCTCTGGCACACTGCATCCTGGGCAAGTTCTTGGGGGTGGTTTGCCATTGCTTTCCCCCCAAACTCTTAATAACTGTGATAATATGTGCTGGTATCTCAATGTATAAGACTTATGCAGAAATTGTAATGATATATGATAATAGGTGTAAATAGCTGTAATGGGAAGAAACTGCCATTGTAATTGTGGGTTCTTAGGTATTTCTTAATGTGGTTTTGAGGTCCTTTGGTAATATTATTCCATGTTATGATTCATTTATTTGCTAACACATGAAGCGAGGCCATTGTGTTGTGGGAAGTTCCTATTGTGGTATTCTTTTTTCCACTTGATATCGTCCTTTGAATTTTATAGTTACTTGTTCCTAGAACGGATAAAGTCCTCTAGTTCACCTTCTTTCTTATGACAGCTGGTCTGAGAATTTAGACAGACTTGACTTTCACCATAGCCTGTAAAATGTATTGGATTTAGTCTGTAAAATTTTCTTCGGACTATGTAGATCATAGTTCTAGAGGTACATGATGTAAATGGTTTAAGTAGGTATACAGGAATTAGAATTTCTATTTAATTTTAGCTGAAATATGTTCCTTATTAACTGTCATTCTGTGGCTGTGGTGGCAGATTCCAAACCTATAAATAATTAAGAATTTGTAACAGCTTTCAAAAAGCATTTGTGTGATGTGTCGTAAGTATGGTTTTTTCTGGAAAATATGACAGATTGTTATTTCATTTTAAAAACTTAAATGTGGGTTCCTAAGTGTGACAAATGATAGTAATATTTTTTAAATAATTACTGATTTGGTTAACAATGAATTGTGGTGGTGTATTTTAAGAAGGCATTTTACTTACCATCTGGTGTTGGAGGAACATGTTTGTTTTTAGGACATATTGTGATGAAATGCTAAACTTGCATAAATGTACACTTTGTGACAGTTGCAGCTTTAGCAGTTTTCTTTATGACAAATAAGACTGGTTTGTATGTAACAAGTTCTGTCAGTATTACAAGCTTTCACACTGAAGTTTAAAAGTCACAATTTCACAGTGGCTGTGAGAGTATTTTATATTTGGTTTTAATAGTTGTAAGCCATTTTTTATTTTCTGTGATTGATCCCTGCATTATTGGTATTGTCTTGTCCAATATTGTTCTCATACAACACCATGCTGTGTACATGACAACAAGTTCATTGCAAAGAAAGGGGTCAATAAGTCTTGTATAACTATAAATGGGCAACTGTTTTACCATTGTGTTATCACGTAGCACCAAACATTCAGACATACTTTTCTTTTATTATACACCTGTAAACAAGTGAGAGCACCAGCTGTTTGAACGTTATAGTCAGAGATACACAAATCCCAGGTGTGTAATGGCTTGGGTGACTAAATTTATACTGCTTCACCTAATATTTTCAGCATGAAACCCTATAAGAGACCACAAAGGCCCATTGGGAGTAGAGGTATAGCTGTACTCTTTCTTTTACCTCAGCGTACATGGGGTGGGTGGTCAACACCATGCCCCGGCCGCTGTACCCTCGGGAAAGACCTGGTAACCATTGTGTAGGAGGCTGGGTGGGACCCAGGACCATTCTGGACAGGTGTGGAAAATCTCACCGCCACCAGGATTCAATCCCCGGCTGGTCCAGCCCGTAGCGAGTTGCTATACTGACTACTCTGTGCCAGCCCACATTTACAGCCTAAATGTTGCACTTTTTTTCTTACAAAAATGTATGTCAGTTCACATACATAAGACAGAAAGCATAAGATAACAGTAAAGTTCACGGGTATCTCCTTTATTGTGAGTATGGAACCTGCTTCATGCAACACTTCTGGCATGGGAGGATTTTGAAGTGGCTCCTATACTTACGGAATATATGTGGATCCCTGATTGTAATTGACCATGAGGGACAGTCTGCATTATGTAAGCAGTCAAGGTTTGCAGATGCAGAAATCACATACTTTGTTGAAAAATAGAGGTATATATTGTGGTGTTAATTTTTTTAATTTCCTGAGAATAATATTATGTAACCTAGTAAGAAATAACTTTCATTGTATTCATTGCCCCCTGAAGATGAGAAACATATTGGACTAGATAATTTGTTTTGTGTTGTATCTCAGTGATAAATGTTTGTATGATTTTGGTCACTGTTAACATTATTTATTGGCTGGTATTTTCTATACATGTAGTCTATAACAGACAGTGGGAAGGGCTAGGAGCATGTAGTTTTTAGTCCACTTTGGCCACTCATACCTGGTACATAATTTTATTTTGACATAATGAAGGTGTGAAGTTCTAACTGAAATGGGATGATGTAGAAAATAAATTACATTAAATGATTAGTGAGCACAATATTTCTTCTTTTGCAGATTTTCATTAATTATACATTCTTTATTATGTCAAAATAAGATTACAGCCCTTCAGTTTTACTGTTAAAATTAGTGTTAAAGTAATGTATAGTCTGGGTCAGAACAGTTGCCCACTGAAATTCTGATTTATGCATCTTTCATCCATCTTTAAGCCTTGGCACAGATCGGTCTTCATTTTTGTTCTTTCTGATTTCCGCACTTTGTTCAAGGCTCTCTTTTGGCCCAGGCTTAAAGACTGATTTTGTAAATAATTATACATAATTTGTTTTGAATAAAAAAATTTTGATGATTCAAATCCTCATTGAATTTGTGTATTTTTATAAACAATGTTTTGCTGTTCTGGCCCAGACAGTCAGATGAAGAACCTGGCCCTGAACCCTGTGTGGTTATCACTGTTAGAAATACAGTGAGCTGTTAGATTTGAGCTTTTTACAGCAGTGTTGCTGAAGAGTGAAGTCATTTAGGATGTGATGCTGTGTTGCTGGTCAAGTAGTTCTAGATGTTTCAGAGGATCATGCTGCCTACTCTTTCAGATGCAGCATGCTTCTTCAAAATGTTGGTACCTTTCCAGGGCAGGTGCTAGCTCTTGTGGCATTCCCTGGTTTGGACATGCAGGTACTTTGATCTCACCTGGAAGAAAATTTATATTATAAGGAAAACATGATTTTGGGTGCATGAGAAACAGAAAATTTGTCGGGAACTTACTGTTAATTTATGTACTACTGTTTACTGTGTACCTGACATTGTGGTGTCACATCCATATGGAAAACCCATCTTTATAAACACTGCTGCAAGAACCTCGAATCTCACTAATTATTTAAAGTTTAGTCATTTTGTTGGTTGGTAAAATTCTCAGATATGCTACATCCATCCAACAGGTCATTGCTTTTAAACACTACCAATTTTTTTTACTTAATTTCACTGGGAAAAGCTTATTGCTGTTTGTACAGATATGTACAGTATCATTTTAAGTTTTGTCTGTCTTAATTTACTGATTTATGCTTCTAGCTGGCTGGTATACAGCAGCTGCTGGATGCAAAGGTGAAAGAGCTGCAGGCCTTCATGGATTCAGAATTATGCAATCAGCTTGGCATCAGTCAAGATCTGTTCATGAAACTGGAGGCAGATAAATTGGCTCTGCTTAAGGTTGGGTCATATTTTGTAAAACAATAATGCACTGAGTCTGAACTAAAGTGTGTCCTCTTGAGCAGGCCTGACACACACATATCACTTTCAAATGCTGGACACAACTGTGTGGCACATGGAATTTCCAACATGCCTGCAAAAAAGTTTGAAATAGGGGTGCTAAAGGAAACATTTGGACTTAACCTTTAAATGGCTGCGGTTGGTATTTAATTTTTAATGCATGGTTCATGACGTTACTTGATATCAGAAAAAGTTGAAATTGTGAAGTAAGTGGCATTTAGTGAAAAATGAAACAGAGATTATGCAGCATGTGTTTAAAATGTAGTAAATTTTCGTCTTGTCTCCGTATATGAAATTAATTCCTAGGGATGTTTTTAAGGTGCAGTTGCATGTATGAACTCAGGTCATTTAAAAGCCAAGAGAGAGGTGATAGGAGACAGTTGAAAGCTTCGTAGGTGATACTGTGCACCAGATAGCATTAGGAGGAAGATTAGGGCTTATAGTATGCATGGGATAGGTTGGAAATGCTTGTACAATTTTGCTGTAAAGCATGGCATGAAGAGGCCCCCTAGAAAAAGTAGGTATATATTATAAAACTATATTCAAATGATGTTCGAGAGTGTGAATTGGATTTGTCTGGCTGAGGATAGGGACCTGTGACTGACACTTATCAGCACAGTGGTGAGCCTTTTAGTCCCAAGAAATATGTGGATTTTCTTGAGTAGCTAGGAGAATATTAGATTCTTAAAGATTCTGCACCATGGAGTTCAATGTACATCAATCAAAAGTGATCAGCACAATATTGTTGCTTGTTCTATGTTTGTTATTGTTTAGGGTTAAATAAATTATTTTATATTTTAAGTGATACAGATAATTACTCTGTTATTGAATTATTACAGTGAAATGGTATGGGTCTGTTTAGAGCCCACAAGATATTTGTCCGGTGCTCAGGAAGTGCATACAGTACTAAGTATTTTTTTTGACTGCCAGTATCAGAATTAAATTTTTGTATTTTGCTGCCAGCAACTTATGCTCTCAGAGTCCCAGAATAATTGCATTATGTGTTCACTTAACATCCTGGGGCTTTGCCATGGCTTATGCAGTTAGTTGCTGGCATCTCATCATGTAGGCCCATGTTCATTCCCAGGCAAGTCCATGTGGGATTTTAGTGCCAAAAGTGACATTGGGACTGGTTTTCCTCCAGATTCTTTGGTTTTATCATGTCAGTATCATACCAGCAGTGCTCCACTATCATTTATTAATTTATCATATATGGTATATAATCTTGTCAGTTGATGGTGTCAGTAAATTATCAGTCAGTAACACACTCACTTAATATGCTGTTTGACATGTAACATAAAAGGCAAAGGTTAAGTCATTCATATACCTGCCTGCCTTGAAAGTATGGGGGGGAGTGGCAGTATAGCTTCACTGATTCTTAACATTGCTGCTTCGTGGAGGCAAGTGGTCTGCCTTATACCCCAGCTGCTTTTTGGCTGGTAAAAAGCCCCAGTACCTACTGAGTAAAAGGTTGAGTGGGCTCTGAGTCTGCAGATTTTGGAGGAGAGAAAATCTCTTGCTGCCGCTAAGAATTGAACCGTGAACCATCTCTTTTTGCAGCCTAGTCATTATAAAAACTACTGTACTCTGTGCAAGGCTGTTTAGTTAAAAGGATAAACATAAATTTATGTAGCCCCTCTGTGTGTTGAGACAGACATTACTTTTCATACTCCTGTGAAACAGTTTGGCTTTGTAGTGTATTCCTGGTTTAACTCTTAGGAGAAGTATCTTGACAGATGTTTTGTGTGAGTAAGACTCTACTGTGAAGTAGATGTGAGCATTCTGCTTTCTTCCCTATTCATCTTTTGTAACATCTCATTTAGCATTACACAAGTCAGCAACTGCAATTGCGTGGTGAAGTAGCTGACCATAAATTATTGGTTACATACTTCCTCCTTATTGGTTACGAGTGATAAGGAGCCACTTATAAAACCTCTATGTTATAAATTTGTAATACGTCATACTGTTGCATTTTGAACTGTGCAGAGTAAGAAGTATAGGAGCTGAGATAGTTCAGTTGGTATAGTGACATTCTACTGCTGGATGGCCAAGGAACTGTGGTTGTTGATACCTGCCGGGGGAACAGATTTTTCTCTTCTGCAGAGGGTCCAGAATGGCTTTGGTGTCTGCCCAAACCCCCAGTAGGTACAATGGGGCTCTTTTTCCAGGGCTAAAGCAGCCAGCACATGAAGGTGACCACACATCCCTGTGGTGGTGAGGTTAAGGATGAGTACAGCTGTACCTCCTCCCCCTCCCCCCCACCTCCCACTTATTCCTTCATGGTGTGCAAAGGGACAGTTTGCTTTAAGGTATTGTTTTTAACAACCATGCAGAGACACTTGTGTAAGTGCGATGCATTACCACTTGAAATTATGACTGCGTGAGACACTTCAGAGCGGGACGTATGAAGTCATTGTGTAGTTGTTAGGGACTGAACATGGAGGAACTCATAGCTGTCAATGCTTGAAGAAGAGGCAGATGATGTACTGGTTTACTGAATGAGTGCAGGGTGCAGTGGACATTTTGAAGAAAAGAAAAGATGAAGGACACCACTCCATTGGAATAGGAAAGTATTTTGATGGACAGTGAGATGACATTCAGGGAATTTTTCAGATTTCGAGAGACGTTTTCTCTTTCATCTTGGATTAAATAACAGAGGGTGCAGCAGCTCCAGGCTGCGATCAGTCAGCAAATTCCTGCTTTCAGCTCGTGGTACACAAAAAATACAAATGCCACAAACAAATGCCAACTCCTCCCACCTGTTGTCACAAGACTTCTGTGTGGTTACACTGAAGTCAAGATTCGGCTGCAGCAGGACATGCAGTGTGTCCCTGCAGAACACTCGTGAGCGTTGTTAACATTTAAAAACCAGTTCCTCTCAGAATTATTGCTTTGACTTCTGCATGCGACATCATGATTATATGTCATTGCCTGGTCATTAAAAACCATTCCTTTACTGTCAGCTGTCAGCATAACACTTTCATGTTTAATCTCAGTGCATTTTAATAACTTCCACTTTGTATTTATTGGGTGTGCTGATTTCATTGCGGACATTATGGTTTTGTAATGTAGCCTGCTGTTTTACATTAGACCATACAAAATGGCAAATGTTGTCATTGCTATAGGAGATGGTTGTGTGGGCAGTAATGAATCTTTGGTACTGTAGCTTATCCACTCATGTGAAATGTGAAATGTGAAATAACTGCTTTATCACTAATTGTATTATTAACAGGAGGAACGAAGAACTGAATTAGAGGACATGAGGAACAACTTGGATGAACAGCAGACCACAATATACTGTGTGCTTAGAGAGAAATTTGAGAAATTTGCTGAACAGCAAATTGCCTTAGCTTTAAAAGTTGTCCAGGTGAGACTAGCAGCATTACAGACTTGTATGTAAAATAGTGTTATCTTGAAATTGGATGTGTCCATTAGAATATATAAAATCCATATAACACAACAGTTTCTTCTGTGTAACTTTTTTACCCTTACCTTTCTATAGTGTGGTGTTAGGTTCTTAGATTTTGTTAAACCATGTTATTGCACTTGTTTTCATTTTTTTTGTCATAAACTGCTGTGTTTTTCTTGTTGTATTAGCTGCTGTTAATCATCCATTGCAATAATTAAAACAGTCTGAGATTATTTTTAATCATTTTGATGTGTAAAATAATGTCTCACACTTGATTTTACTTTCCAAAGAACGAACATAATGCTGTTCATCAGCAGACAGTTTCCAGCCTCATCATGAAGCATTCTGCAGAAATGAAAGCTTTACAGGCAGAGTTGCAAAGTCAAAGGCAGGAAGAGCTCACGCTGCTTCGTCAGGTGACTGTGTGTGTGTGTGTGTCTGTGCTTTTGTGTTCTGGGGTTTTGAATCTTGAAATTTTTATTTAGGTCTTCGAATATTTTCCTGATATTCTTTATTTCTGCTGTATTTTAACACACTTACTGTCAAATAATATCGCAAAAACCCTCTACTTTTCGATTATTTGACCATTTTTAGTTTCATCTGACTAATATGCCCCTGCTTCACTTGTAAAATTTAATGACCATACCATGAAGTAAAATTGCTTTACATTATAGAGGAGTGAACAAGAATTAGCGTGTACCATAGGACACAACATGCTGGTAATAACCGTAGTCTTAGGCAGGGATACACAGATCCCAGGCTCCTGGTCTCCTGGTTGAATGAACATCATATGGTGACACCTATTATTTTCCACATAATTGATGCAGATTTTTTTTTTCTTACTAACAAAAATGTGTATCACTTGAAATGCATTAATGAATTCCACGCATCACTTCAGAATTGTGGATCCTTGGTATGGAATGTACTTCATCCCCCTATTGTGCCAAGAATTTGAAGGCGACTTCTAGATTTTTGGAAAATCTGTGAACCATGTGGATCTGTGGAAAGAAAGAAAATATTACAATGTCAGTAATATTATGACTGTAATTTATGTGTATAAAAGCTACACAGTTAAGAATTTCAGTTATGATTTAAATTTTCCCCAGTTGTAATGAATGTTTGTGGAATGTAGACTGTCAAAGTAGGACCTGATGAAGGCATACATACTGGGAAATTTAGGTAAGAGCAAGTGTAGATCGGATGTGAATTTGACTATATAGATGGCTTATTCAGCTTCAGACATGTTGCTGCAAATGTAAAACAAATTGAGGAGTAAACAGTGAAGTGTGTTTTGCATAGGCAGATATTGTTCTGTGTATATATGTTTATTGTAATATGTATGAGGGGTAAAAATGTGTTTGGTTTTTTGTCTATCGTCATGTAAAACAAAAGACTGAATTTATAGCATAGTTGTATGTTAAAGTTAATATATGACCTTGAAGGGTGCATATGAAGGCAATGCATGTTTCGTTCTTCATTTCAGGATTTAAATAAAAAGTACAATGATGAACTGAATGAAATAACCAAAGGTCTAAAACTAGAAATTTCGTTATTGAAACAATCTCATGATGCTAAGTCAAGTCGAAGCAGTGTGCAGCAGTTGAAACAAGAAATGTGCATGGAATACTCATCAACTCTAAAGGTTAGAGAACCTTGGCTTTTTAAGATTAAGAACCATAGGGTAGATTGGGAGCAAGTGTGGGTGTGAATGTTATACAGCGGCACTTCCGTAGGTTTTTCTTCTGCATATATTTTTTTACCTGTCCCCATTCCTTTCATAAGATAAGGTTCATCGAGAGCCGTAGGATCAGTTCCTGTACTGCATTAGATTACAGCTCCTTTTTTGTAATTTGAAGAGCACAGATGTTAGCACGTTTATAGTGCCTTCTGCTGAACATGTCAGTACACTTTTATAACTTTTAGTTCACAGGTTTCAGCCTGTCACCTGTAATGTAATGTAATGCTTAAGTGCGAATAAATCACCTTTCACATGAAGAGTCATGTCTCCTGGGATGTGATGCTGTATTGTTGGGTGAGATTTTTCCATTGTTTTAAAAAAACGATGGTCCTTAAATACGTTCAGTACTACTCACCCAGTGACACAGTGTCACATCCCAAAAGACTCACTGTTCAGAAACACCACTGTGAGTACCTCGTATGTTGCAAGTATGACTTCTTACAGGGATGGATTCAAACTTGGTACAGTGATTGTCAAGAGCAACTTGGTGCTCTGAACAAGGAGATTTATACAGTGTTGCAGAAGGAGGAGTCATTATGTCAGGAGGCAGACACTGATAAGCCAGCAAAACTGTCTGTAACCTCAAGTGATATCAGGAGTCTCCTTGAAAGCAAGGAACAGCTGTTGTCACAGGCAGAAGGTAAACTCTGAGGCTTGTGTATGTTATTTAATGCTTTGTGAATTGGTTGCCATCACAGTGGTTGTGAAAGTTGGGGGAGGTATGGGAAAAGTACACCATTTTTGTGAATTATTAGTTTATTTTTTGGCAATAAATTATTTAATTGGTGTCTGTCCTGAAGTTTTAATCTATGAATTTGCATAAACTGCAGAAGATACTACATGGTACTAGAGCAAGAATTATGAATTCTTTTGTTATGTAATCTAAATTTAAGATGTAAATTCGCGAACAGAGAAGGAAAGGCTGTTTGCTAGAGTCACTGTCCATAGATACGCTGATGGTAGAACAGAACGTGAGGTATTTTATTTCCATTTTGAATTTCTTAATGAGCCACTTGCCTAGAAAGTTCATGGTAAGTACAATGTATGTGATGCTGTTTTCATCACTGTATGTCTGGACCATTTACTTTGGTTCAGTACTTCATTCTTCTTTACTGTTGATGTGAATATTTACTCTAAAATGCTTTTGCACATGACATTAACATTTATAATGCCAAATTTAATTTGAATTATTATACATGCTGCCTCCATTGTCAGGGTAGAAGGGTCATCTTGCCATCTTTACTGTTTTATTTCTTTCCATGGAAACTAATTTTTAGTAAATCATTATACAGTATGAACACTGGACCGTGCATTTTTTTTTTTTTTTTTTAATTATTTCTAATTTCTCATTGAAATATTATAACTAAATGAAGTGTCGTGGTGTCTGCAGTCAGTGTGGTCCTGTAGTCAACCCCCATTTATTACTGAAATGAGAATGGAAAAATTCGAACATGCATTGCTTTCAGTATTACATATCCATTGTCCTGTATGGGTGGTTCCCCCCCCCCTTCTTCTGCTCCTTTGTAGATGTTACAATGAGGTGTATCAGACCGTGACTGGAAGATTGGCTCTCATGACTGAGGTTTTCATGTTTTCCTCTGTCTCTTCATGTGGTTATTGACGTAGTATGTCAGAGTAAATTACAGCTGTGTATTTCCGAAACCATACCTACTCATTACTCATGATCTTCCAGATTCATTCCGTGATATATATTGTCTGCATTTGGAATGGCATTATTCAGTAACCTAAGAATTAACAGTTACTTGTACTTGTATTTTGTTTCTTTGTAAACAGTTCTACACAAAGAAGTAGCAAGACATCACGTGCAGTCATTACACAATTTGCAAGCCCAGTTGGATGCTGAACATGCTAAACTTGTAGAGAAAGTTGAACAGATGAAAACAACCGTTCAGGAGGGAGCAACTGTCGCATGTCTGCAAGACCAGATAAGCAAATTGGTTGCAGAGAAGGAAGAACTGCAAGACAAACACAGGTAGGTTCTGGGTGTTTACATTTGAAGCAGATAAAGTAAATTATGTTTTTAGGTGTGTTTGCATACTTTGTTTATGGCAGTATTTCTGCTTCATTTTGCTTTTGCATTTTTAAAGCCTAAGTCCTGTACAGCATGGAGTATATCTCAAAAACCATTATGCATTGGCATTTTATTTTCTTAATTATTAATGTTGGCATGTGCAAATTATCATATTTACTTGCACAGTGTTTGCCTTGGCTGTCATGTACACGTAACATTAAAGAAGATCAACCAAACACTGGCATGCTGGTGTAGTGTAATGTAGTATGGTAGGTAAGTTCCAGCATTTTGGAGGAGTCTGCTGCTGGCGTCTGTGTAACAGAAGTCAAATGTTCCTTCAAAATTTTGGTTCTCCACTGCCTAACTACTCAGTATCACCTGTACAGTGACTGTGTACCATATTTAGCCAACTATGTGACAAGAATCTTATCCTAATTTATCATCTCGAAAATGGTGGGTTACCTTGTAGTCATTCACAAATTAAACATATTATGTGTGGGCAAATGTAGTAAATGAAGATGGAAGCCATTTCAACTGGTAAATCTTCATAACCTTAAAACCCATTACTGTTACATGTGGCTGAAGGTTGTTTGAAAAATTTATAATGAAACTAAGCCATGATTGTTTTAGTTAGTTAGTTTTCGTTTTGGATTTGCGGGAATTGTTTGAATATTTATGTCAGTTATGTGATCATTTAGTGGGTAAGATGCACAGTAGATCTGTAAATTTATAATTTCCAAGTAGTGTTTCTGATCACGATGGAGGACATTTATGTTTGAGGTGTATGTGGGAGGTTAATGTTGCAATTGATTGTGAGAAAGTGGACTGTGCAAGTATGGAGTGGATTAACCCTTTAAACGCCAAGCCAAATCCCATCTGCCATTTACTGGCATTGTTAGGAGCTCACCGTATTCTCCACGTTAGCAGGGTAAGGGTTAACTGGGTCAGATCTCACACACTTTTAAGTATATTTTTAATTTGATTGTTTTAAAGACTTTTTTATAAGAATTCCTTTATTGTTTTAAGAAAAGTTATTAAAAGTATAGTTGAAGAATAAAAGACCAACTTGATGTCACTTGCTGTTTTATTTCACTTCTTATGTGCTCAACATGTTTTTGACATTAATATATCCATCATCAGGAGCTTGCGATTATTCTCTTGAATTACTCCAACACACATTGAACCAAGAACAATACAACCAATGTGGTAATTCAAGAGAATAATCGCAAGCTCCTGATGATGGATATATTAATGTCCACATGTTGAGCACATAAGAAATGAAAGCCTGCAACACAGATACCACTCCAACCCAACCACACCGAAACTCCAACACACATTGAACCAAGAACAATACGACCAATGTGGTAATTCAACAGAATAGTCGCAAGCTCCTGATGATGGATATATTAATGTC
>Ga0123355_10014774_pt1 | contig 12227 bp, 8 predicted proteins | sample TergutEmb28metaG_3_FD_89872 | JGI IMG/M metagenome (GOLD analysis project Ga0123355, IMG submission 89872) | Embiratermes neotenicus P1 segment gut microbial communities from Petit-Saut dam, French Guiana - Emb289 P1 | ecosystem: Host-associated > Arthropoda: Insects > Digestive system > Gut ...
ATATGTTTATTACATAGGGGTTCTACTACATGTTTCGGCCTTTTTCTTTGGCCATCTTCAGGTAGGTATTGAATAAACTTTTTAAAGCAGTTATACTTAATATATATGGGTGTGTGTGAGGTGTTTGGGGTGCGAGATCTGACGTGCTGTGTGGGGGTGGTGGTATGGGTACATGAGAACTGTATGTTCTAGTGCAATGGCATTGTCTATACTAAGGCCCATAAGCTATTACATTATACAGTGTGAAACTTTAACATTTTTAACATTTATCTAGTATTTTCTAGCAACTTATTACTATTTGTTTAAACTCTATGTGTAGTTCTCAATGGCGCATTGGTAGATCGTTGGATCAGTCGTCTTGTTGAATAAATGGATTATCTAATCTTGGAATGTCTATATTAGAATAATATTTATTTATATAGGGTGGGGGCTTGTTGGTTTGAAGCACCGTGTGTGGTTATTATGTAAGAGGGGTCACCACCTGTTTTTTTGTAGTCTTGGGATGTTTGAAGTCTCTCTAATCGATATATTTCTCTCTTGGATTCCTATGCGTGCTCACGTGGTATGGAGATTTCCTGCGGGATGATAATATAGTGATATGTATTTAATAGTGGTGCAACTGTTTTTCTACTTTTGTGTAAGCTACGTAGGGTTTAGTTATCTTGTTGTACTTACGGTCAAGTTGGAGGTAGGGTGGCGTGGGTCGCATTCGTCTACGTGAGTGTCCAATTCCCGGTATGTAGGCGTCTGTGCGGGTGTTATTGCAGGTATTATTGCACTTGTTACACTATACACTTATTTTCACTTGATTATATATATGTATCCACTATGTACAGACGTGCTGTATGTGGGTCGGCTGTTGTTGGCTTCGTATTTTGTGTGTTCTCCGTTTGCTTTGTGGTACGTTCTGGGTTGTTTTGAGCGGAGCGGGGTTTCGTGTGGGATGGCCGTTTTCTTCTTGTGCTAGGGGAACTCTCTATAGTTCGGTGAGGGGGAGGGGGTGCTGTAGGGGCTAATGGTCGGTCGGTCGGTCGTCCTTGGTGAGGGTTTCGAAGATGGCATTGGGGTGTATTGTCTGTGGGTCGTTGAGGTGGTTGTTTTTGATTGCTTCTGTGTGAATGTGGAATCTTGTGTCAGACAGTATACACACCCAAATATAGTTATTGTAAAACACAATGGGAATGACAAACCTTATGATTAAAAAGCAATAGCCTTACCATAAAGTGTGTAATTAACATAGCGCTGGTTCACTCTTTATCTGAACCTTCCATTCCAACCATTACACACTCCAACAGATATCTGAAACTTCCATTCCAATCATTACACACTCTAACAGATATCTGAACCTTCCATTCCAACCATTACACACTCCAACAGATATAAGAACCTTCCATTCCAACCATTACACACTCCAACTAATATCTGAACCTTCCATTCGAACCATTACACACTCCAACTAATATCTGAACCTTACATTCCAACCATTACACACTCCAACAGATATCTGAACCTTCCATTTCAACCATTACACACTCCAACAGATATAAGAACCTTCCATTCCAACCATTACACACTCAACTAATATCTGAACCTTCCATTCCAAACATTACACACTCCAACAGATATCTGAACCTTCCATTCCAACCATTACACACTCCAACAGATATCTGAACCTTCTACTCCAACCATTACACACTCCAACTAATATCTGAACATTCCATTCCAACTATTACACACTCCAACAGATATCTGAACCTTCCACTCCAACCACTACACACTCCAACAGATATCTGAACCTTCCATTCCAATCATTACACACTCCAACAGATATCTGAACCTTCCATTCCAACCATTACACACTCTAACAGATATCTGAACCTTCCATTCCAATCATTACACACTCCAACAGATATCTGAACCTTGCATTCCAACCATTACACACTCCAACAGATATCTGAACCTTCCATTCCAACCATTACACACTCTAACAGATATCTGAACCATCCATTCCAATCATTACACACTCCAACAGATATCTGAACCTTCCATTCCAACCATTACACACTCCAACAGATATCTGAACCTTCCATTCCAACCATTACACACTCCAACAGATATCTGAGCCTTCCATTCCAACCATTACACACTCCAACAGATATCTCACCTAAATGCAAGCTGTCTACAGATGCAGATCATTTCCACATTTAACTGTCCTTCATAGCTCTCTGATTTCAACAAAAACTGCAGCAGGTCAATAAATTTCAGCAAAATGATAAATTTAATAAAAACCCAATTCGTTTTTCATGTTACATGCTGATAGGCAGGCAGCAGACATGTTGATGATTCAAGTGTTTTGGGACGTGACACTGTGCCATGGGGCAAGTAGTTGCTGACATTTCTACGGACCACAATGCCAACAACTTCAGTACCAAGCTTCACTCTGAACACAAAAGCACTACAGTCTGTCACAACACCAGGAACTAAACAGCAACACAAACACAAAGACACAAATCTTGAGCAACACAAATGTGTGAACCTCAAACTTATTGCTGTTGTGAAGCTAAGAGGCACCTTGCCAAAAGGTATGAAGATTGAGGATGTAAGGAACACTAAGGTGGCAGCATTTATCTCATTTCAGCACAGTGCTTATGGACAAGTGAAAATGATACAATCACATGGAGTGTGAGTGTCTTCCTTAATGAATCAAAATTCTATTCACGAAGAAATTAAGAGCATATTGAAGTCAGGTAATGCTTGCTATCATTCAGTGCAGAATCTTTTTTGTCCAATTTGCTATCCAAAAAATGAAGACTAAAATATACAGAACTATAATTTTGCTTGTTTTTTATGGGTGTGAAACTTGGTCGCTCATATTGAGGGATGAATGTAGGCTGATGGTGTTTGAGCGTAGGGTACTGAGGAGACTATTTGCTCCTTAGAGGTATGATGTAACAGGGGAATTGTGAAAAATACCTAATGAGGAGTTTAGTGGTCTGGACTACTCACCAAATATTGTTTGCATGATCAAATTTAGAAGAATGAGATTGACAGATCATGTAGCAAGTATGTGGGACAGGAGAGGTACATACAGGGTTTTGGTTGGGAACCTGAGGGAAAGAGACCATTTGGAAGACCTAGGTTTAGATGGGAGGATAAATTAAAAAGTTTGTCTCTTCTGCAGGGCATCCAGACTGGCTGTGCAAGCAACCTATCCTTCTATCCGGTGCAGACCAATGGCTCTTTCTGCTGTGGGTGAAGCAGCTAGTGAATATAGTGATGAAATTAAATGAGTGGAGAAATACCTCCACTCCCATATGATTTTGTGGTATGCACAATTATAACTCTTATTTCCAGAAAAGTATGGGCTGTACATGTAGAATGCAAGAGAAAAGACATAAATTGTTCCAAGCACATAGCATTAAGGGAACAATGGCACTAATATGAAGATAATATATAGCCTTAAATGGGGTTCCACACCACCAGGCGACACTGACCTGCTATATTGATAATTTCATACACAATGGTTTTCTGTTTCTCAGTGTAGCTGTCATGTGCCTGCATATATTCACAGTTCAGATCAGTCAGGGCCGGAATGCAGAACCGAACACCATTCGTGTTGGTGTCTGGTGTCTATGGTTCTTGTTGTTGTGTAGGGCCGTCTCCTCCTGAGAAATATTACATCCAGTTGTTATGCCATCTAATGCTCAAAATCAAGAACTGTGTACAGCTTAGAACATCTGAACAGCTCAGGGCAACAAAAAAAACAATAAACCAATTCTAGAGGAGACTGACATTGGCAAACACTGCACAAGATGACCATCACAGTTTAATTAAGGAGCTACTGCAAAGCTGAAGTTTTATTGCCCTCAGACACCCTCAGTTCACAACTCGATCAACTGACCAATTCCTACCGTCTGCTTTACACCTTCCACAGTCATAAAGCAGAATTCTGCATATGTGTGTAATTTACACTGCACTGTATGTGTGTAATGTACACTGCACTGTATGTGTGTAATGTAAACTGCACTGTATGTGTGTAATGTACACTGCACTGTATGTGTGTAATGTACACTGCACAGTACAGCACTAACAGCTGACAGTTCAACAGTCACACTGCAAACCATGCACACGTGTGTGTGGCACACACCAAGCTACAACACGCATATCCAACTGACTGCTGAAATGAAAGCTGTCCCACACTTCCATTACAGCACTACTCTTACCAGACAATTACAGCAGTACGTCCTTCAGTTACATTTCAAACTGCTACTGTGCTCCCAACAGCACTTTCACCAACATATAACAAGAAGAAAAAGAAAAATTTGAATCATATTGACAAGGACGATGTGCTGAGATGCAAAGATTGGTGACAACATTGAGGCAATAAGACAAACTGATTAATTTTAGCGTCCTGCAGAAGCCAAGCTAGGGAGAAAGTGTATAAGTAAACAAATGTAGATGTAGCAGGCGACTGACATTAAGAGTGGCCGAAAGAAGCAGCACATCTGAGCAGTTGACTGCAGTTTGATGGACTTATTGGGTTCCAGACACAGGGCATTGGCTGCTGTGTGAACTGCTTCTTTATGCACCCCTCCATACTGTTCATCAGTTGACAGAGAACAGGAGTGTTTGGCAACTTCCTGAACTGTATGAAATCTTATCTGAGTGACTTTGAAATGAAAGATGGCTGGAGAAATGAAGATTATATGCAGTGCTGTACTGTAAAGGTAAAACTGGGACAGGAAATGTGAAAATAGATAGGAGTGTGAGAGGAGTGGAAAGGGGAATACATCCTGTAAGTAGAGGGGAAGAAAAGATATTAATTTGTCATGGAAATGAGTGGCAACACAAAAATACACAGAAAAAATTGGAGCAGTAAGTGGTTGAAAATCAACAAGGAGGTAACCATTAAGAACATAGCTAACTGTACTGAGATACTGGAATACAGATATTTCGGGAAAGTATTATATAAGATAAAATGCGAATGGGAAGGCCAAATAAAATAGAAAGGAGAGTAGAGAAATACTATAATAGGAACAAACAGATTAGTCAATTGTGCATGCATGGACACTCAATGAAAAGAACACTGCAGTAAAACTGGTGATAGTAGCAGCAGCATTGGAGGACTGTACAGACTGGAGACTTAGCAAATAAATGCTCATTCAGGTAGCATTTACTTTCATATTCAGAAGAAAACAGGCTTAAACTTTGTCCTTAATACCAGCCTGACTGATGACTTTCGCAGTTTGTTTGCGGTTCCTCCACACAAACATCACAACAGCACCTCCAGTTAGACCAAACCCACTTACTGCCACCCGTTTTTCAATTCATTATTTACCAATCATCCTAACATTCAATGCCACACTGGCAACTGACAGCATGACCCAGTAACGATAAACTCAATTTGTCTCTCCCCACACCATGAAGGCAGGCAGCAACAGCAGAGGCACAGCTCCACCCATTCCTAACCTCTGCACTCCACAGAAGCAAGCCTCAGCCTCATGCCTTGGCCGACTTATCATCTGTAACAATACTGTATGAACTTCACAATTCTGAATGTTATATTCACACCTTGCGGGTCATCATCAGAGCTGGGTTTGACCAGCAATTCCCTATGGTCCACCTAACCCACATCCAGTGTTGACTCCACCATCTGCTGTAAATGCTGCATATCACCTGGTAATTCCATCAGAGGATTGATAAACATGCATCCCAGTTCAAACAGATCTCGTGTGCAGCCAACAATCACAGTAGCTGTTGCAGATGACCCACTGCTTGGTAGATCCTGCAGAAATCACACACAGGAAGCAATTCAGTAGAGAGTATCACATATCGGTAAAACAACAGAAGCTTGTGTTAATGAACATTGTTGATTCAACTGAACAGACTATGTACAGTTGAGTTAGGCAGATGGTCAACTGGAAGGAAAGTGGATTCAAAGAGGGGTGTTGCAGTGGAAGGTGTGGGGTCATTATTGTATGTGACAGCTGCTGGGTGCCACATTTTGTTGGAATGTTGTTGTATTAAAACTGCCCACTGAGATGACTGCTTGCACATACAGCAAAGTAGCAGCAAGAAGTAACAAACAACAGTTCTGAGACAAAATACTGACCGGCATTATGCCGTCTGCCTGGGTACACTATGGGACAGAACTGTAACAGCTGTCAATCAGGTCACAATCTGAACTGCATCTGGTATGAATTGCACGTCTGACTTGCCATTACTGACAGTTACCTGTGGTCTTCACAGCATGGTGGCACAGGTTTAGTCCCACAGAGGTCCATCTAAGATGCATGGTGCACAAAATAGCAATGGGGATGGCACAAACTTTACCCCACACACCTCTGTTTCTCCTCCATTACTTACAATTCCACCAGTACAACACGCTGCAATATCATGTAGCTATGTCTTACCCACAGCTACTGTCACAGTCCTTCAGTGCTCACAGAGTTTGTGATTAATTGTAACTACTCAAATTGTCAAAAATTTCGAAATCCATTTTAAATGTGAAATGCCTATTTGTCTCCCAGAACTTCTGAAACACCAGTAATAATAATGTATAATAAATTCAAACGGCACAGAAAGCGTAATTTCTTTTTCAATCAAATACCAATATTTCCCGCAGCATGACAAAACTAAATGATTCAAGAAGTCCCATTCCAAGATGCATGAAAGCAACGACCTAATTTAATAAATGGCACAGTTTACTGAGCCTAGAACTGATCTGTACAACAGCAAGAGAGTGAAGGAAGATGCCTGCCAGGCCGGCGGACTCACCTTGATTCACTGGAACAAGTCATGAACTGTCAGAACAGCAGCATTAAAATGGGTAGTCACAAAGCCCCATATACCACGATTTGGTAATAATGAGACTCTACTGTATTAAACTGCATGACATTCTGTCTTCTGTCTGCCTAATGACAGGCTGACAGCCAGCACAGCAAACTCTGAACCAATACACAGCAACAAAATATCTTCACACATAAAATTGTAACCTCACTCTACAAGGACTGAGGTTTGAAAATATTCCCGGATTCTATCATGAATACATGTGTCATGAGACAGCACATGCAAGTAAGTAACAATCGTTCAATCGCAATCATTTCTTTTATTCAACGATCATTACAGTTGTTAATTTTACTCTTCTGTTCAGTTACTTGTACTGCTTGCATTCAAGACACCTTCCACATATTTCAATAGATGAAGTGGTGCAGGGCATCAGGCCCATATGGCTACAGAATGCAAGTCTGGACGCACACAACAGTACATGTAAATATGATATGTGATCTCCACTAGACCTATAGCACTCATATAAGGCAGCATACTTCATCCCTGCTTCTTGGCAATCGAGTGCAGGTCAGGGATGTGGCGCAGGTGTTCATCTTGCAGCATCCAGCACATCTCTTCATCTTGCATCAAGACGCTGCACAATGGCATGGCAGTCCCTGTGTGGCTGTTAGAGACACTGTGCCAGCAACCTGCAGATATGAACCATTAATAGGTATACGAACAATTCATTCAAACCTGCAAAACATAATTCTGAAGTATGATTCATGATTTCTAATAAGGTAAGGATTTAGAAGGAGATCGCTGTGACTTAATCCAAGCAATCTCCTAATCAGTACAATAGGCCAGTGGCTCCACCAAGGTAGAGAACCAAGTCTACAGCATCACCTGTAATCATTCTTTTTGGTTACCTGTGTCCCTGTGAAGTACAGCAGTGTTCTATATGTCCTAGCAAGCTCTGGTGATGATTGGAAATATCAGATTTAGGAGGCAGAAGCAGACTAAGTGAAGGGTGGATGCAGCATTCATTTCATAGTTCATGGTTCTTTTACACAATTTGCACTTCACTATAAATTATAGCACCCAGTATATCAGGTTACGTCTAATTTTGATTATAAAAATTGCTTTGGCTTTATCAGCTCTAGTTAAAATATTTGATAAAAATTTGTTTTAACTTCTCATTGCACATTCTGTAAAATATTATTAACTGCATTATACATTGTAATGTGTCTTAACTTCTTGTATGTTAAAACCTACATATACTGGGTAAAGGCACTGTCAGTGTCAATTATCAGCACTAAATTACATTGGTTTTTTAAAATTACAATTAAAACCAAACTCTACAATTCATGTTTCTGCATTATCAAAAGTTACATCTGATATGTTTAAAACATATGGGTAAAACGTATTTTGGGAGTGTGTTTTGTTGTTTATATTTGTGTATTGCATTTCTTTTGCACACAATATCAACATCTGCATTGAGATTTTTGAACAGTCTTTCACTCATAATGTCTAGGTTTGATCTATAGATGTTTGTGTGTATGCAATGCCATTATAAATACCACACTGCCATCACTTCAAACTGCCTTCACACCACACTCATAACACACCTCACTACCATCACACCACACTCCCATTACACCACACTCGCATCACACCACACTGTTATCACACCACACTCCCACCACACAACACTCCGAACACACCACACAACCATCACACCACACTCTCATCACATCACACTCCCATTACACCACATTCCCATCACACCACACTAATATCACATCACAACCCCAACACACAACACTCCCACTACACCACACTCCCATCACACCACACTTCCATCAAACCACACTTCCACCACACCACACTCGCAAAGCACCACACGACCATCACACCACACTCCAATTATACCACACTCGCATCACACCACACTGCCATCAAACCACACTCCCACCACACCACACTCACAAAACACCACACAGCCATTACAACTCACTCCCATCACAGAAACGTCCCATCACACAACCCTCCCATCACACCACACTAACATCACATCACACTCCCAACACACCACACTCCCACGAAACCACACTCCCATCACACCATACTCCCATCACGCCACACTCCCATCGCACCACACTCCAATCACACCAAACCACAACACACCACACAGCCATTAAACCACACTGCCATCACACCACACAGCCATCACACCACACTGCCATCAAACAACACTACCATCACACAACAATGCCTTCCTACAACATTTCCATCACATCACAATGCCATCACACCACACTACCATCACATCACAGTCCCAACACACCACACACCAAACACACAACACTGCCATCACAATTCACTCCATCACAACACACTACCATGACACCACACTGCCATCACAACAAACATCCATCACACCACACTGCCATCACACCACACTGCCATCAGATCAAACTCCCATCACACCACACTCCCAAAACACCACACTATCATCACACCAAACTGCCATCACATCACACTGCCATCACTACACACTCCCATCAAGTCACATTGCCATTACACCACACTGCCATCCCACCACACTCGAATCACACCACAATCCCATCACTCCACACTGCCATCAAACAACAAGTCCATCACACCATACTGCCATCACACCACACTGCCATCACACCACACTCCCATCACACCACACTCACAAAACACCACAATATCATCACACCACACTGCCATAACATTGCACTGCCATCACACCACACTCCAATCACAACACACTGCCATCACACCACACTCCCATCACACCAAAACCCCACCACACCATACTCCCATCCCACCACACAACCATCATATCACACTGCCATCATACCACTGTCATCACGCCAAACTCACATCTCGCCACACTGCCATCACACCACACTGCCATCACAACACATTGTCATCACACCACACTCCCATCACACTACACTAACATCACACCACACTGCAATCACACCACACTACCATCACACAACACTGCCATCACAAAACACTATCATCACACCACATTCCCATCGAACCACACTGTCATCACACCACACTGCCATCACACAACACTACCATCACACCACACTAACATCAAACAACTCTACCATCACACCACACTGCCATCCCACCACAATGCCATCACATCAACTTGCCATCACATCACACTACCATCACATCACACTACTATCACACCACACTTCGACCACACCACAGTGCCATAGCATCACACTGCCATCACACCACACTGCCATCACACCACACTGCCATCACACCAAACTCCCTTCACACCACACTAACACACACAACACTGCCATCACACAACACTCCCATCACACCACACTGACATCAAACCACACTGCGATCACACTAAACTGTCATCACACCACACTGCCTTCACACCACACTGCCATCACACCACACTGTCATCACACCACACTGCCTTCACATCACCCAGCCATCATATCACACTGGCATCAAACCACACTACCATCACACCACACTGCCATCACACCAAACTCCCATTACACCACATTCGCATCACAACACACTGCCATCACACCAGACTCCCAAAACACAACACTCCCAACACACCACACAGCCTTCACACCACACTCTCAATACATCACACTCCCATCACACCACACTCACATCTCACCACACTACCATCACAACACACTACCAACACACCACACTCCCATCACACCACACTCCTACCACGCCACACTCGCAAAACACCACACTAACATCATACCACATTCCCATTACTCCACACTCGCATCACATTACACTGCCATCACACCACACTCCCAACACACCACACAGCCATCAAACCATACTCCCATCACATCACACTCCCAACACAACATACTCACATCACACAACCCTCCCATCACACCACACTACTATCACATCACACTCCCAACACATCACACTCCCACCATACCACACTCCCATCGCACGACACTCCCATCACGCCACACTCCCATCGACCTCACTCCCATTACACCACACTCCCAACACACCAAACTGCCAACACAACTCACTGCCATCACACCACACTGCCGGCACACCACACTCCCATCACAACACACTGCTATCACACCGCACTCCTAACACACAACACAGCCATCTCACCACACTGCCATCACACCACACTACCATCATACCACACTACCATCACATCTCACACCCAACACACCACACTCCCATCACACCCTACTGCCATCACAACACACTTCCATCACAGCACACTGCCATCACACCACACTGCGATCACACCACACTCCCATTACACCACACTCCCAAAACACCACACTATCATCACACCACACAGTCATCACATCACACTGCCATCACACCACACTCCATCACACCACACTCCCATCAAACCACACTACATTCACACCACACTGCCATCACATCAAAATCCCATCACACCACACTGCCATCAAACAACACTTCCATCACACAACACTGTCATCAAACCACACTGCCATCACACCACACTCCTATCACACCACACTCCCAAAACACCACACTATCATCACACCACACTGCCGTCACATCACACTGCCATCACACCACACTCACATCACACCACACTGCCATCACACCACACTACCATCACACCACAATCCCATCACACCACATTCCCAACACACCACACTGCCATCACACCACACAACCAACACACCACACTGCCATCAAACCACACTGTCATCACACCACACTGTCATTACACCACACTGCCATCACACCACACTGCCATCACACAATGCCATCACACTACGCTGCCATCACACCACACTCCCATCACACCAAACTACCATCACATCCCACTGCAATCACATCACACTCCCATCACACCACACTACAATCACACCAACGCCATCACACCACACTACCAACACACCACACTCCCATCACACCACACTGTTATCACACCACACTGTCATCACACCACACTGCCATCACACAACACTACCATCACTCCAAACTAACATCAAACCACACTGCCATCACACCACACTGTTATCACACAACAATGCCATCACATCACCCTGCCATCACATCACACTAACATCACATCACACTACTTTCTCACCACACTCCCATCAAACCACAGCATCATAACATCACCCTGAAATCACACCACTCTGCAATCACACCACACTCCCATCACACCACACTAACATCACACCACACTCCCATCACACCACACTGCCATCACACCACACTTCCATCACACCACACTCCCATCACACCACACTACCATCACACCACACTGCCATCACACCACACTGCCATCACACCATACTACCATCACACCACACTGCCATCACACCACACTCCCATCACACCACACTAACATCACACCACACTCCCATCACACCACACTGCCATCACACCAC
>Ga0123355_10014775_pt1 | contig 12226 bp, 6 predicted proteins | sample TergutEmb28metaG_3_FD_89872 | JGI IMG/M metagenome (GOLD analysis project Ga0123355, IMG submission 89872) | Embiratermes neotenicus P1 segment gut microbial communities from Petit-Saut dam, French Guiana - Emb289 P1 | ecosystem: Host-associated > Arthropoda: Insects > Digestive system > Gut ...
ATGTAAAATAACAACTGCCACCGGATGACAACCAAATTGCAGTTAATAATAATAATAATAATAATAATAATAATAATAATAATTGTAATTGTAAGAAACTTTTTAAACTACAAATAAGACCACCGAGCCTAATCCTGTTGATTACTACTTCCCAGGATAGGTGAATATTCCCCAGCCAAAACTGAAGAGTGAGAAATTCGATGATGATAATGATAATAATAAGTGATAATATATCATCATCATCATCATCATCACCTTTATGCAGCGTATTTATACTTATATTCCTGAGACAAACTATGTCTCTAGGAAATACAGTGTTGCAGCTATTCTGTTGTTTCTATTCATGTTGCTTATATCGTTAGTTCCAGTGTTGAATCTATTGTACTTTTACATTAGTACTTTCCGAAGTATGTGTGCGGTGCCTAATATGGCTGTTTTCTGTAGTTCCTTGACTTCATGTTTTCTTGGTATGTTGCTCGCGTATTTTCTGAATGACTTTGAAATAGTCCCAGTCGCCCCTATTATTTCTGGTATCACCTTTGTTTTTACATTCCACGTGCGCTGTATTTCTATTGTAAGGTCTTTATATTTTAGAATCTTCTCGGCTTCCTTGTTAATCACATTTCTGTCTCCTGAGATTGTAACGTCTATTATCATACATGTTCCCTTTTCATTATCACGGATTATAATGTCTGGTTTGTTGTTGGGGATAGTTCTGTCAGTTTGTAATTGTTGATTCCACAATATGGTTACGTTGCCTCCTAGACTTGTTTCTACTGATTTTGGCACATGTTCATACCAGTGTTTTTTTTGTCCAATTGTACCCCTGTTTCCTTGCATATGTTGAAGTGTAGTTGTGCACACACTTTATCATGTATTTTTATATACTGTTCTTTTGCCAGTATTGGGCATGTTGATATTATGTGGTCTATTGTCTCGTTAAATTGTTGGCAAAGTCTGCACTTGCTCTCCGTCTCTGTGTTCAATATTTTTGTCCCATATTTATTATTATTATTATTATTATTATATGCACTGTACGTACACTATATATATTTTTCTATACAATATGTTTAATGCAATGGAAAAGCAAGAGAATCACATTCATAGTTTTTCGTACGATTCATTCCTCTAGCAGTGTGGTAGTCTTGCTACCATTCCTGACTTCGCACTTTCTGTAATTCCATCAGCATTATCACGAATCGTGCGTACGCTGCTATGAGCGAATCCAACATTACGCCATATGTAAAAAATTCGTTCGCCTGTTTGAAGTTGGCTTATTACGTCTAATTTCTCTTCAATACCGACTGTATTTCACCGATTTTTCACTTGAACTGCACTAGGTGATGTGGATTTTACCGTTCGCACTCATCTTGGTAGAAACGCCGACGTTGTTGAAGGGGGAACTACATCACCCGCGAGATTCTATTACCAACGTAATCAATATACACACGTGACTGATGGCGTGACAGTGACGTCACTTCCTGTTAGCCTCTGCCAGAAGGTTGCGGCCACAGATCGTCTGTGCCAAATCGAGTTAAACCGAATTTTATCGCGTAAATTCGAAAAGTTGTGTAAATTATGAAGTCGCGTTAAAGCGAAATCGCGCAAAACTAAGTCGCGTAAAACAAGACTTGCCCTTATGAGTGAATGTAGTGAAGCCCTTTATTTCCTTATGTTATCTGTTTGTGAATGCACTACGTAGCGTAGCCGATATAGCGACAAGGCTACGGGCTGGGCGGTCCGGGGTTCGAATCCCAGTAGGGACAAGAGCGTTTTCTCCAAACCATCCGGACTAGCTCTGGGGCCCACCCAGCCTCGTACTGAATGCATACAATTTTTTTCCTCGATTAAAGTGGCCGGGGCGTGAAGTTAACCACTCACCTCCATCTAGTGCTGTGGTTAAGAATGAGTCGAGCCACACCCCTACTCCCCCTATATGTCTGCATCATGTGCAGAGGGAATATTTTAGCTTTCATTCACTTCTCAGTGAGACTGGGGTTTAAATTCCAACTACTGCTTATAAATGCATTCACGATCGTACTGTTCACCAAGACCAGTGGCACGTAGTGAATTACAGGTCTGTACAGTGCATTGAGGCCAGCATTGAATGGTTAATTAATGTACTTACAATTTTTAGGATCTGGATGAACTGGCCAGTCCATTATTGCACAGAACAGCTGATACAAACCGGTTCCTGCGAGCTGACAGCAATGCTGCCTTAGACAAGATGATAGAGGTTGTCAGCCCTTCAAGAGCTGTTGCTGTAATAGTAGGAAAGGGCGTAAGGTGAGGTGTTTCGAAGAACTCACAGCTGTTGATTCATTTTCATTTGATGCATTTATTATTAGACACTTACATAAATATAAATAAATAACTATATATATATATATATATATATACCTATTTGTCACAAAGACAGTTGGATCTGGAACAAGTCATAAATACACAAATGTTCATAATTCTTACAGTGTAAAATACGTACTACAAACTGTACACGCTCAACTCATGTACATTATGTGCCCTGTCTAGCTCCGTATAGTAGGTGGAGTTCATCGAATCTGATGAAGTTTTATGTTGGTTACATCTGAATTTTTATTTTATCACCATTGTCTTTCTGTTTATGGAGCCTAGTTAACTGATTATGGATTAGGTGTTACATGTATAAATCTTCATAGCAGTCTGTTGATCCATTACCACCACTCCTCAGCTGACACCCGTCCTCCTTACCTGTTAATAATGAATCATATGCAGGTTCTTGAGAGGACAACACCTGATTGTTATGAGCTTGGACTGCTTCCTTGATCTATCAGAACATCCCATCCTGGTTAAAGTTCTTACTTGAATGCACTCGAACTCCCATTTGTCAGAATGGAAACTTCTTTTGTCACCTTGCATTCAAGGTTTTCTGGTGTCAGGCTCCTGCCCCTGCACCCCACGGTAAATTATGAGAACTTCACTTTGTGCCCTTACATACTAGGAAGTAGTCAACTTGACCATCATTTCCTTTGTTGGTTACTTGTAAGGCATTTGAAACTTAAAGATTCCTGGAGCAATGACCTTTTGCCCCTCAGTGCAAGTTTGTTGAATGGACCCTTATTTTGGTTTTATGATTTATAGCAAGGACTTGAGATGTAACCACTAAACTGGTCCTTATTCTAATGTATATGGATTGCTTTGAACCCACTACAAATCATTTTGCCTGATAAACAAATGTAAAAACAATGTTTGACTACACAATGTTTCACAACACGATATTGAAGATCATCTTTACACACAAAAAATTGATCAACACAGTAAAATGAGCATGTATTGCTTTGAATTTTATGTTGTCATTCTTGATGATTGTCAGAGTTGTTGTGCAAAATATATGGACTCCTACCGGGGCCCATTCAGCCTCCTATCAAATGGGTACTGGGGGGTTTTTTTTACTAGTGTCAAGAAGCTGGGGAATGAAGTTGAATTCTCAATGCCATCTCGTGCCAAAGTTAAAAATGAGGGAAAGTATACTTCCAGTCCCTTATATGCCTTCATAGCATGCACAGGGATGTATATTCAGTAGTTAATAGAATATATAGGTTTATGTGTAACTATAGCTATCACTGTGTATACACTGTGTGTGTATTTGTATATATGCGCATGTAGGGATGTCTTAGGCACTTTGAGTATATATTTTTTTGTTAAAGGTCTTAAAACCTTATTTCTGTAAGTGGGATTGGATATACCATTATTTTTTGTCATTACATCATTTATGCTTTCATTTATGTTCAAGAAATGTATGGAATTTGGTGGCATTATGTGTATATTACATTCAGTGGACTCTTTGTCCCATAATGGATAATTCAATGTCAATTATAATTAACACTGAATCTTACTTGTAGCAGCAAAAAGAGTTCTCATGTACTGACCATGTACCAGGGAGCTCAACGGTATCTGGTATATGTTTTCCAGGGGCAAAGTGGCCAGGGCAGTGAGGCTGATCACTCACCTCCATCTAGTGCCTAAGTTAAGAATGAGAGGAGCTATACCTACACTCCCCCTATATGAAGTACACAGGAACTTTACCTTTCATTGTTGTTTATTACTCCAGTGTGTGTAAGCAGTATATGTGTGTGTATATATATATATATACATACACACACATACACAGAGGTGTGCTGGTGTATCTGTATCCGTCCTTATGTGACTGATTACTTAATTTTTTACCTTTTATATCTAAGAAATGTAAAGTTGGCCCTGTGAACCCCATGAAGTCACATGGGGTATGTGATCAGAGTCACTCCTCACAGCCAACTTTCACATTTTTGGAGAAAAAAAAAAAATTTTTAACATTAATAAAATACCTAATGTAAAAAAATTTTATACATATTGTTTTTAAAATGGACGGTTTTACATCAATAACAGCCACTAATTGACACAATAAGGAAGCATAATAACTACTCTCTCATTATTTTTGATATCTCACAAAAATGAAGTATATGCTTTGTTTGTCTTTTTCTGAAGTTTGTTTTTGACAGCCTGATACTGATGCTGTAGTAGACCAAAATATGCAGCTTTGTTGCAATAGAAGTGAAAAGTTGTGCAGGGCAGAAAGTCTGTGTATTTGTCCACAAAAATCTCATGCCCTGCTGGGAAATGAATCATGATTCCTTGACCATGCTCTGTGTAGCCCAGTCACTGTCGTGGCTAAACTATCCCAGCACTCTTTATGTGCTAAAGCTGAACATATGAAGAGCATATGAGGATGAATTTACTGATTTTAGTGTTACATATAGTATAGGATTAATTCTTCTTTCATGCTCCCGTACTTCTCGGCTGATACACTACTGATGTTGCAGCCATCAGAATGCTATAGTACGAACTGCTTGTGCCCGGCTGCTGGTCAGCCTGGTGAGCAAGGTTGGTGTTGATAAAGTGATGACACAAACCAGAGACATGAGGGACAAGATCCTCATTGCTGGCTCCAACCTGCTAACTGAAGGCAGTCTGGACACCAGGTAGGGTCTGACATTGAATGGGGTTCATTTGGTTCAGTACTGGCAAGTTGCAAGGTCTTCTGAATGCAATAATGAACTTTCAAGTTCCATAAAAGGAAGGTAATTCTTGGCCAATTAATTGAGTACCAGCTTGTTTGGGATTCTGGTTCATGTAGGCACTTAATTCTGCATCTGTGATAAGAAACGCATATAACAGTTATCATACGTAATATTGTGAACTGTGACGTACAGTTAATTCCTACTTTCTGGTACAAAGCAGTGATAATCACTCAGCAATCAAAATATGTATGAATTTTACTGTCTGTACAAGAAAGTTGAATAACCTCATTATACCATTTTAAGGTGTTCACAATACACTTTACTGCAAATTCTTTTCTTTGTAGATGTGGCAGGCAAAAAGCAATATCAAAGAATATTATTTTAGTTCAGTGTTCAATTAAAGAAAGTTCCTAAAGTGAAGAGCTGGTAGTACTATTACTTTTCTGCAGGCTACAGGTCAGTTTTATGGAGTGTGAATCTTGCCCTTTTCTAGTGCTCTTCCAGAACTTATCCCTTAAAAAGAGATGTTTTGTCTATCCCTCAGTGCAGCAACTGACTGTAGGTTGCTAGCCTGGTGGAGAAAAGACTGCCCCCTTCAGGGTTAGGGGTTTTGAACAAACCCTTCCTCCATATTTATGAACCCTGAAACTGGGGGCCCCAGAATTCTAAAATCCATAGCAACCAGGCTGTTACTCCATGGGTCCTATTCAGTATCTTCAAACCACACCATTATGTCTGATGGACTAAACCACCTGCTAGAAAACTCATTCTGTACAGTAGCATTTCTCAACTGATATGCTGCAAGCTTATATCAGCTGTGCTTTGAGAATCTGAATGGAATAATGACTTGCATAATATTAAATATGTGAATTAAAAAGCACATAATCATTAGTATTACATTATTATTCATGAATGAGTATTTGTGTATGTTAGTAATTAGTTCACATTGCAATTTTTATAGTAATTTTATGTTTTCATATGATAAATGATTTAAAAATAGGCGTACTCTTATTACATATTCTAGTTCTCCTTTCTAATTTAGTGTGCCATAAAAAGAATCCAAGTGTGCCATGAGCACTAGCAGTTGAGAACTACCACTGTTGAGATTACAGGGTCTTGGGGTTGTCTCGAGTATTAAAACATACAAAATTGTCAAAGCGCGTAACATTTATATAAAAATCACTGTCAATGTACTTTTACTTGCAGGTGCTTTGCCAAGCAGCTATTTCGAATGCTGTCCACCCATCCAACATTTAACTCAGTCATGACTGAAGTGGTACCTTCACATATACTGAGAAATATCAGCAAAACACTTCAGAACTTGAAATAGATCTCTTAGAATAGCTAATCTAAGTTTAAATGTTTGGATACTGTGAAATGTTTAGTTGTACATTTATGTACATTGTTTTGTATGAGTTATGTAAAGTGTACAGTAATTCTTCATTAGCTGCTGAATAAAGTTAATAAGAAAACAAAACACTGTATCTTATGCTTTACTGGAAATAATTATGAGCTTGCATGTAAACACAGATTAGGAAGTTGCTGAATCAAACTGGAATAATATGTCTCAACCACCTTGCCCTCACACACAAATTTTCTGTCATGTTTAAATTCTGTCAATAATGCACACTTTGATGAACTTACTTTTCACTCTTCCCTGTTGGTTACATTAACTGACACACCGTGTAAATAATATGGCACCTCTCCACTGCGCATATTGTTTGATGCTTCAAAGCTATTTTGTATGCCAAAATACTTTATTATGTGTCTATCACCAAATTTCAAGTTCAGGCTCATAAGTTCTAAACACATTAATCGCATGTACACGTATACAGTCTGAGAAATTGTAAATCATTGTTGTGATAGAAGGATGTTTTACAGTATTTTAATTATATATGACTTGACTCTGGAGACGGAACAGATCAAAGGGTCCAATCCTTGATGTTTATGATGATGATTTCATATTCAAGTTTTCTGTCTGCAAATTGGAAATCATGTCTGGACTAGGGAACCTATGCTGACTGAAAGCCAGGATCATCAGTACTGCTGCCTCTACTCACAGCTTTTTACAATGACATTCCCAACAGTGCTTCTTCCTGAAATTTTTGAGTGTAAATAACAAAGCTCGGTAAAAAGAATTTGTAATGGCAGGGTTCCGGGTGCAAAATATGTTACTTGATAGCATTAGCTTCCTGGGGTTTTGGACAAAGGGGTACCAAGTGATATATGGCCTGTTAGGAGTGTGGGAAAGACGATCATCCTGGAAACTCTCAAATTGACATAAAGTGGACTGGTTGGGCTTAACTAGTGAACTAGGAATGTGCTGATATTTGCTTGCTTGGCACATTGCCTGGCGTGTGCACTCACACCATAAATGCTGGTGACTAAGATGCTTTATTCTACACAACTATATGTACTATGATACTGGGCATTTCACAACATATGGTAACTGTGGAGGTCTAGTCACTTTCAGGTCTGGGCTGGCACGAAAATTTGTTAGCCCAGCACTATCATCTCCCCCCACATAACTGGAAATTTACAGTACAACCAAAATAATTCCAAATCCTGTCCTTATTCACTTGTCAGTGATTATAATTTACAACACTTACCTGAAGCTAGGCAGATCAAAATTCTGCAGCAAAGAATCTTCACTTTAGATTGATTCTGTGTGCAGACCCTGCTTCCACCATTACTTACACGGCCACAGTCAGAACGATCTCTCCTGTCCGAGATCTGCATGGCTTATCTAAAACCAACATCTGGTCGGCAAATGAATGCTCACTCTTTTGCCATGGACAAAGTCAGCAGTGGCTAGACATTACTTCTTAAAACATACAAAGGAAATTAAAGCATTGCACCCAACACTACAAATTAAATACTGCCTACCCCCACTACATCCAACGTATGTGATTCGGTGTTTACAGTAGTTACCACCACAAAGAACGAATAATTGGGTGTCTCACAGGTAAAGCCCAGGTCTTAGGAAACTCTGCAATGCCAATCCAGCTTACTCTTCTCATTAAATTTACTGACAGCTACACTGAACCTGTCTTTTCCGTGCAGCAGCTATAATTTTCAAATGCATGTAACTTCTGTTTCCCCTCCCTACAAAAATCTGTTTGACATATAAATGAAAATGAACTGTATCAAAAATGACCAACCAACCACCTACCCACCTATCCAATAAACTAACACCATTGAGCAGAATTCTCCTTGAGAAGCTAATAGTTCTTCAGCTAGTCAAGAAATACGCAGCTTGTTACAGAGTCCAGATGTTTATGTTCATATTCAGAATTAAATAAACCCTTCTCCTCAAAGCTGTGATATGGTTACCTGAATATTTACAAGTGACCATGCACTTTGCACACCTACGAATGGGATAGGTCTTTGAATTCCAAGTGACACATTGGAGACCATATTTTGGGGCTTATATCTGATCCAGAATCTGACAGGAAAGTTAAGGGGACTAAACACAATCAGGATGTAAAAACAGGGTTGACCAGCAGACCAGCCAGGCAGGGGTGTGCAAGAATAAAACACATATGAAATTCTAATACTAACAAGACTCTAATCTGTTGCAGTACAGAAAACCAACAGGTGGAAAAAAAATATCAGTATTCATTAATTCAATAGCAGAATCTGAAAACATCTTGCCAAATATGTATTAAAAAGAAATTTGCTATGTTTCCCACAGTGTGCTACAAACTGCATAGACTAGCATATGGCTAATTAGGCTATTGAGCACTACAATTTAAAGAACATTTTATTGTCTCTTAAGATGGTGTAGGTTAATGTAATTTCAGACTGTGATACCAACTGCTGATTTCCTGTACCTCACAGGTAAGTAGAAATTCTGAAGAATGTGGCTGTAGTACTCCTTTACAGTACCTAATTCCCTGAATGCCTGTATACATATGAAATCAGATATTACCTATTATGTGAGCAGGTATGTCCAACTATACAGCCCAGCTGTATGAGTAATCCCTTGCACACACACACACCCTCCAACATATGTGTGTTGGCACATGACAAAGGATTTTAAGCTCATGAATGATTCCTCACACACTTCATGTCAGAACGCATGCTTCATATGATGCTGCTTTGTTCCATGCTGGTATGTGAAAGATTTCTGACACATATCATATAAATATGAACACTCACATGCATGTACGCATAGATAAACCTTCAAAAAGAACAGATAACAGAAATAATTTTATGTATACGTAACGACCACTAATCATTATGAGCAAACTTATGGTTACTCAAGCTACGTGGCCCCATAAACAATTAGTTACATGCATCACGTGACAACAGATGCTCCACGCTTATGTGTTTTTAGGTGTTCCCTCAAGATATGGAGCCTTGTGAATGTTGTATTACATATGTCACAAGAATATGGCCGATCCCCACTATGAATAAGTTCATGCCTCTTTAAGGTGGCCACCTGTGTAAACGATTTCTTACATACATCACACACAAATGAACGCTTTCCACTGTGTATGAGTAGATGTCTCTTCAAGTCACTTAGTGATGTGTATGATTTCTTACATATATCACATGAAAATGACCGCTCACCACAATGAATGGTTTGCCAGTGCCTTTTAAAGTTACGTTGCACTGTAAATGACTTCTTACAAACATCACAGGTAAATGGACGCTTCCCACTATGAATTTGTACATGCTCCCTCAAGTGGACCAGTTGCACAAATGATTTTCCACACACATCACACGAATAACAATACTTTCCACTATGTATACGTTTATGTACCTGCAAATAGTTCCGCTTCTTTAGCACTTTCTGGCACACATCACATGAATTATGACGCTTTCTTTGTTTATGTACCTTTAAAGATTTCTGGCTCTTAAACACCTTCTTACACACATCACACAAATAAGAGCACTTGGCTTTGTGTTTTTTTAAATCAGTTTCCTCAGTAAATAAAGGGCCATCTAAGTCACAATGATATTTCACATCATGTATGGATCTGTCTGATTTAACATGAATAAACTCTGGTAAATTCTCATGCTCAATCTGCTGTCTGGACACATTTTCACCATCTTCTGGAACAGAAACTGTCTGCAAAAAAGGAAAAAGAAATTCTTCATAGCCATACTGACTTATATGGAGAGAAATATTTTCATGTAAAACAGTATATCTGAATGAAATGGTATGAGATTAAATTGGATGGCATACTCACTGCAACACAGATAGACACAAGAAATGTGTCTATGTGCGCTTGTGCATGTATGCTCTGTTGTCAGAGATTGCCTCATTAATTCACAGAGCCTTAAGATACGGGTAAGCATGTTATTAACTTCCAGTTTCATGGGCATCCCCTGACTGCACCCTATTACAGACACATTCCATACAGCTAAAGCTGAAATGCTTGTAACAGGGATCACCTGTTACCAGTAGTGCATGTATGAGAAGCTAAGAGTTCAGTTTAATGGGTCATTTCTGTGTCATCACTGAAGGGACATACTGGTTCTTCAGTATTTAATAAACTGAATTATGAACAGCATTGTGAAGGGAATGAACGAACTGCTCTTGGTACCTTACAGCCATTCTGTCACCACAAAAACTGTTACGGCAAACTTTTGGGGGCACTGTCACAATGACCCCATACAATAACCTGTGTATCTAACCATACATTAACCTCATTTAATTAATGAATACCACTTCAGTGCAGGAGTGTGATATGATCACAAACATATTTGGATACACAACAGTGTAAATAAAGTTCACCATAAAACAGTCGTCGGAAAAGTCTAACTTTTGTGTAAAAGTAATACTTCTTGGCAATAAACATGACCACAAAATTTTACCATGCTTGTGTGGAGCGCAGGAAATAGATCTTCAGCTCGATGCAGTATAATCTTTGGCACTCTTGTTGCAAGAGAATGAAGTATCTTTTGTAATCTTGATGAAATATGTCTCACACTCATGATGACTATCCTTAATGCTATCACTTAATTTAAAACAGGATGTTTGTAACTTCAGGTACATACTTATAACCTGAAAGCAGACAAGACTTACTATATGAACAAAATACTTCACCATTTACAATATTTCATATTCATAACAGAGTACTCTAAATGTGATGTACGTGTGTGTTTAATGATTAGAGGTTTCAAACACAACTGCAATCATGTTTCATATGCTAAAACACATGAAAAATGAAGAACATTTATATGTAGTATCAATCAACATTAAAAAAAAAAAACATTACATGCTGGCTTCTGGATAGAACTGTCATTACCTAACATAAGCACTGAATAATACAAGGGCACATGGTTGACGAAACGTTTTTGATGGCTAGATGTAAAATGTATGGCACTTTTTATACTGCATGAATTCCTGACAATAACAAGTTTTTTATTTTTTTATCAGTTTCATTCGTTTTATTACTTCCAATAAAATGTTAACACATAACTGAAAGCAAAACTCTGTATTACGACCAAAGGTTTTATTATAAAGTCTCGTGGGTGATTGATACAAACGCTAACAGACGTGGGATTTCTGACAACTGTGGCAATTTTCCAGAACCATGAGCTTAAAATTTCCAGAAGGGTTTGTCATACTATGTATATCGTCAGCAAAAACACATAGACGAAACACATTAATCAAAATACTATGCCTTGTCCAAATACGTGGACAGATTAGCAAAGTGGAGGACTTCAATCGGGCATTCAGACGATATGGGTCTTACGTGCCAGGAAATTTTAAAGGTTCCACGTGCTATACGCAGTTTTCAATCCTTGTTATATGGAACACTCACTTTGCACCATGACACTTATTCCAAAAATAAAAATCAAACACAAATTTTCAATGCGTTTTAAGCAATCAAAAATCCGACATGGCTCAGAAACTACACCAATTGGCCATCCAAACTTTTCGACCTTCCTACAAATACGGCTCACATCTGTGTTTCACAACTTCGTGCTCTGAAATACTACTTCCACGGAGTACCAACCAGAGAATCCAACCACAGAGAACACCCAACTTTTTTTTTAAAAGAGATAGTAAGGAACATTGTGAATTAATACTTACAGTCGAACACAACTATATTTGCCTCTAGTATTACAGGAGGATTATAACAACGACATGTTTCGGCCCTATATGTGGGGCATCTTCAGGTTGTGATTAGACTTTCGGATCAGTTATACAGGTATGCGTGGAGCGTTCTTGGGGA
>Ga0123355_10014776_pt1 | contig 12226 bp, 2 predicted proteins | sample TergutEmb28metaG_3_FD_89872 | JGI IMG/M metagenome (GOLD analysis project Ga0123355, IMG submission 89872) | Embiratermes neotenicus P1 segment gut microbial communities from Petit-Saut dam, French Guiana - Emb289 P1 | ecosystem: Host-associated > Arthropoda: Insects > Digestive system > Gut ...
TTCACTTCTTATGTGCTCAACATGTTTCGGACATTAATATATCCATCATCAGGAGCTTGCGACTATTCGGTTGAATTACCACATTGGTCGTATTGTTCTTGGTTCGATGTGTGTTGGAGTTTCAGTGTGGTTGGGTTGGAGTGGTATCCGTGTTGCAGGCTGAAGCACAACCATGCTATTCAACAGAATAGTTGCAAGCTCCTGATGGTGGATATATTAATGTCCGAAACATGTTGAGCACATTAGAAGTGAAATAAAATAACAAGTGACATCAAGTTGGTCTTTTATTCTTCAACTATTACAATGATGCACGGTCCAATAAACATAAGATTTGTTATTCATTATGCACGGTAGGAACATCTAAAGTATTCAAATGTTTTGTTTTATTGTGTACGTAGATCCTCCATTATAAAATGCGGCATGACATCAGGTGTGCATATGGAAACAGACAGGGAGATAACTGGATGCAGGACGAATTAATTTGTAGTTTCATCAACTACAGAGTTGCGAAAGCCTAAAAACTCGCATGATACAACATTAGTTGTAAACCTATCATTCGTCAGTTTATAATTTTCAACAAAAAAAAAGCAAAAATAATGCATTTCTCGAATTGCTTTAGAAATATGGACAGAAAAGAAACCCATTAATGCACTTTCATTTCGTGCAACGCCTACTTTCCAATAATAGAAAAATACAGTATTAAAATACTCAAAAAATCAGTACACAACAATTCGTGGCATTAAAAGTTTGACTTGGTATAATAGATGAATTTAGGATCGCGGTGGCACAGTGATTAAGGCGCTGTGCTACAAATCGGAAGGTCGCTGGTTCGCTTCCAGATGGTGTCATTGGAATTTTTCATTGACATAAAATGCTTCCGATCGCACTATGGCCCTGGAGTCGACTCAGCCTCTAACAGAAATGAGTACCAGGAGCATTTCCTGGGGATGGAGGCGGCCGGTACGTAAGGCTAACAACCTTACCACCATCCTGTGCAGTTGTCATGTAATCTGGGAACCTTAACTTCCTGGAACCCTCTGGGCCACTCCAGGCCTGCAACAGGGCTGTTTTACCTTCTATAGTAGACGAATTGCTACACACCCAGATGTAGGATCATTAATTTCACTGTACCATATCGACCCCAGCTTTTAAATTGCGCCGTCCCTTAATAAAAATGTACTATTTTGACGTTTTGCTGACCGTGGATCTCAGTATATTTATCTCAGTAGTTAGCCAACTTATACACAAAATTTTTGTTTTACATTGTGTTTATTTCATGCCTCTACATATTTCGAGCACATGTGCTCATCATCAGGAGGTCAAAATTGCATTACACAGTCTCTGGTATCATTACACCTATAGGTGTGATGATACCAGAGGCTGTGTAATGATGAGCACATGTGCTCGAAACATGTAGATGCATGAAATAAACTTATTGTAAAAACAAAAATTTCTTGCATCAAGTTGGTTAATTACTGAGATAAATAAAAAAATGTAATAGTTTACTAAAGGTACATATATTGTCTTGCTTATAGCAAAAACGTAAATTTTCCCAGCACTCCTGAACAGACGTTTCTGGCAACATATTCGTTTATTTTAAAACACGTGTCTTCGGATGCAATAAACGTTATTTATTCTTTTGTTCTCATAAAGTCGCCTTTAATAATTTGTCAGCAGCGCCAGACTTTTATTTAACCACGTATTTTTATGTCAGAACAATTACCTAAAACATGAATTTCCACTGTCGTTATAATTGTTTGGGGTTTTAAAGCATGGTTTACTTCATCAAGTATATACATTCTCTGAAGTACTCTCTTTGTGAATTTATTATTTCATTAGTTATGAACAGAATACGCTGTATGAAGTCATGTACGTATGAAACAATTTAAAATCCAACGTACCGATTACAATGTTGTAAACAAGTCAGTTACAAGGGTTTCTTTGATGTCATGAGAGCGGGTTCATATTGGAAGTGGGTTTAATTGAAGCGTTTACTTCCCTTTCTATGACAGAGCCCACTAACGTGACCTCATCAAATACAGGAAATTTAATGGTTTCGTGAGGAGAGAAGTGTTGCATATTGTTGCTTGTACGAAGAGGTTTCCATCACAAGTGTGTAGAGGTTATGATCTGAAATATCCAATGAACTCTGTACTATCACTATCACTACTATCACTACCTTCGTTGTGATTATGAGATCTGGCTATTAATTGTTCAAATTACGTTCTAAACTGGACAGGCAATATAAGTATAAGGTAACATTGAGGCGCTTTCGAGTAACAATTGTTACAGTGGAAAAGTAAAAAGCATTACTATTCTGAATGTGTATTTGTAGCTTTTGGTATTCAGCATGCAATGGGCATGCGCCATATTGTCATCTTTGACCTGTCTGGCTCTACAATATTTTTCCATATTATCTCATAAAAGGCAGATTTTCGAAAAAAAAAAAGTTATTTAACATACCGAGGTAAAAATGTGTGTTTTGATTTTCTCCTCAACTTTTGCCTGAAACAGTTGTTACTTACTCTAAGAACATTTGAGCGAAATGTGATTAAAACGTATATTGGTAATTACTCTTTAATGCTGGAAAAAATTTGAGATAACAAAGATTCAAAATCGATTGAAAGACGAGTAATGAAATGGTCTCCCTGAAGATGGTGCAAGAAATACCGAAACATATAGGATGTAACTGGTGATAAATATATGTATTTAACATGGGTGTATTCAGCTGGAATAAAAGAAGTGATTGACTATTATAATGAGTTACGATTTGACTCGTAAGTCCTAAGTTTACAAAGCGTTAAATTTTTTGTAGTACCTTTGTTAGTAATGTATATCAGCTTAAGAAATGTGTACTTTGCGTAGTACGTATCGTTGTTTTAAAATGATATAATTCTCATAAGGATGTTATTTGAATGTAATTTAATTGTCTAACGCTTTTTTCAAGGGTTGTTCCCGAGAACCAAATAGTTCCTCGGATATTCAAGCAGTTCCCCACGTTTTATGGAATCGGAAGGTTAATTAACGCTTTCACAACGGTGCGTCACTTGTTCCTCTTATAAGCCAAATTAATCCAATACATGCCCTTCCACTCATATTTCTTTAAGTTCTATCTAATATTAACCTCATCTGCGCCTAGATCTTCCAAGTGGTCTTAGTCCTCCAGGTTTACTCACTGTAACCCTGTACGTATTTCTCTGTCCCCCTTACGCACCATGTGCTCTAACAGTCTCATCCTCCTTGATTTGACGAACAAAAATTTGGCGACGACTTAAATGCATGGAGGTTTCAGTTTCATATTACTTCCTATTTCTTAGGACCAAATATCATCACCAACACCCTACTGCCTAACACCCTCAGCCTATATTTTCCCCCTAAAAGAAAGAGGCTTAAAGTCGCGTAAATTATTTTAAGTGTGCAATTGGCAAAGATCAAAACCATACTTGATTTTGGGTTACTGTGTGAGGGCCACTTCATAAAATTGCATGTCGTATTTTTGCACATTTCCTTGTACTGTATAAGTAGTAGCGTTAGAGGCTGTAATTGTTAAGTAAACAATGACAAATATTTAAAAAAATATGAAATTCTATTATATATAAGGCCCAGATTTTATTAGTTCTTCTGTTACTTAAGAACACTTTTTCGGCCAGCCTGTATATTTTACACACATAAAACTTTTTTTTTCGTATTATGATTCTCTATGTATATTTATATGGTTCGATCCCAGATGGTGTCAGTGGAATTTTTCATTAACATAATCCTTCCGATCGCACTATGGCCCTGGGGTCGACTAAGCCTCTAACAGAAATGAGTACCAGGTGTATTTCCTGGGGGTAAAAACGGACGGTACGTAAGGCTGGCAACCTTACCACCATCCTGGGCCATTTTCACGTAATCTGAGAACCTTAACTTCCTGGAAACCTCAGGGCACCTCGGGCCTGTAATGGGACTGATTTTTTTACCTATGTATATTTATATAATTAAAGGAATTATTGATATTACATATTTAGGGAATATTATTTACTTAGCGTTGTTGTCATAGAACTAAAAGAATCAGCACTGGAAGTTTTAGGGTCTATGAATGCCGCAACACCTCGTCCAATAAATAAACACATAGTTCACTCTGAGATCACAACACGTTCTTCTCACATGTCATCAACTGACCATCCTCTTTCACCTGTCTAATTTGCCGCTAGGTAAATTGGAACGCTGAAATTTGTCTCTCTTTACACATGCCCTTTTACACTACCTCTCATGTAGTCAAGGCACATGATCAAACATGGCGACAATGTAAAGTGGTCCAACTACTTCTATCTCTCCACCCCCTGAGCCATGAACACACTTTGTCATATACGACCTCTCGTTCACATCAATAGCTAGTTTACCTTTGCTTCAGTGTTCTGGACTACTGAATGGCAAAATTGAAAGCATACTTTGTTTCTACTGCCTGTGGCGTTAATGTGTTTCAGTAAGTCACTCTACCCTGAGACTAATCAAGTTTAAAACGAATTAGAACACGTAAACCGAATAAAGTAACGAAGACCTATTCATAAATTAATTGCATCCAGTGAACCAAAATAATGTTATTACTTATTCAGTTTCGTGCGTTTAGAGAATTTATTGTTTAACTTTTTTTGGTATGGAGAACGTAAGTGCTTTCCTTCGAATTGAACATACTCGTACAATAGACGGACTTTAATGCAAAACGTATTCGCACTCTGTGTTTTGTATGTACCGCCCAGTTTTCAGAGTAGACCTGATGTGTTATTAGTGGCAAATTATTGTAAACGTCGAGAGCCATTCAACTAAATATGTATTCTGTTTGTTCTTAGAATAACTGTAGGTAACTCTAGTATGTTATTGAAATATGGCTCTGCAAGTTGGAAAGTGAGCTGAAACTGACGTAGCCCCATTGGGCATTACTGAAATGCATTTTACATCCTCAAATCTTCTTTTTGTAGTGTTGTTGCTGTTATTAATTACTGGCCTTCTAAAAGTTTTCCGACTTTCACATTTTCGAACCAAAATTTTTTACGTATGTGTTAGTCTCTCTTGCGAGCAGGCAATCCACTTATTTAATAATAAACTTTCGGTGTAACCGAAGGTTGAAGAAGATTGCATGATATGGAGTTTCGATTAATTTTTTTTTCACGTGTATATATATATATATATGACGAGCTGGTTAGGGCGTGTGGTATCCATGGGAGAGAAGGGAATGCATAGAGAATTTGGTGGGTAAACCTGAAAGAAAGAGACGAACCTGAGGACGTAAGCATAGAAGTGAGAATAATATTAAAATTGACTTTGGAGAAATACAGTGGGGAAGTGTAGACTTGATTTATTTGGCCCATATTAGAGATTACTCTCAGATCTTCTTGACTAGCTGAGGAACTGTTAGATTTAAAAAGGATCCTGCTCCGTGGAGTTTTTTTGTATAGAATTAGGAAACATTTGATTGCATACCGTTACAGGACTGGTGGACCGGGTAGCTCTGTCAGTATAGCGACTGAATAGGGGCTGGACTGTCCGGGATCGAATCCCGGTGGGGACGAGATTTTCCACCCGTCCAGACCGGCCCTGGGGCCCACCCAGCTGTATAATGGATACCGACTCTTTCCCCGGGATAGAGGCGGCCGGGGCGTGGGGCTGACCCCAACCCTATCTAGTGCCGATGTCCTAGAAATAGTAGAGGTGCACCTCTACTCACCCTAAGGGCCTTCGTGATCTATAAAAGGGGTGAAAACCTGCCTGTAACAGGAATGAAACAGTAACGATTTTTAAAGTCACGTTTTCCGGGAAGTATTTAATTAATGCAGTGACCAAAAACCGTCATGGATGCAAACAAGAGTGGTTTTGTTGTAGCCCATCATGATCATAGCATTTAACTAACGTAGTGTTCTCACTCCTCATTTCCTATAAAAGACGTGTATTAGGATTAAAAGTAGATGCGATATGTTCGTTTAAAAAATATTAAAATTTTTATTAACGCCATTAAAACGGCTCCTAGCAACGATATGCTGATGAACTCACTCCGTAAATTGCGCCATCTAATTGAATTTTAGTATTATTGAATTACATTGTGACATGAATGTAATGAATTGTTATTAAATTCTAGGAAAAAAAACCCTATGTCATTTTTTGTAAAAGATTTCGGGGTTAAAACTAATTGTCCAACCTAGGTCACGACGTTAATATAATTACCCTCTTAAGCATAGTGGTTAGTATATGAACCTCTTGCTTTAATGAAAATTACGTTTTTTCCCAACGAAGTTTACATATGCACATACGTAGCTTCCATATGATTACGGCACTGACTACCAATTTTGTCACTAAACAAGTCCAACCTTAACTGAGACAGAGTGTGTGTACTGTGTTGTACTAACTGAATCGATAAACCTTACTGAATGATCAATTCTACAGGTAGCATCAAATTTCAAATTTCTATACACTCTGCAATGTGCTGACAATTTCCGATAACGCGGGATGTTCGAAATACAGGTCATAACCGACGTGCGCTAAACAGAAAACAGTGTTTTTGGAAGACAACAGACAAGTGGCTTTAACCTTAGTTACCCTACATCCACCTCTGCCAGGCTTTCATATGCGTCCGCTTGGTAATACAAAAAGCATTCAAAATTACTTTTCATTCCTGAAATTTTCAAAATCTCTTCTTGTCGCATTCGCTACAAAAATGTGTTCTTATTTACTTAGTAATATGTTATATACATACATATATACATATATTTATACATATATTTGTAAATAACGCCAACAACTTAGGTTCCGGAAATTTTATATAATTTTTACGTTCACTTGTCTTCCGTAATACAGCCTAGAAGTCGTTATGGATTCCGAAGTTTCGGCCAAAACTTACCTCGGCACAAATTTACTTAGTTTGTCTCTGTATTCTGGGAAATTCTGAGAAGATTCGCAAAATCAAAGTTGCGTTTGCATGCCTTCTATGCATATTTCGGATTTACTTCATAAAACATTAAATGGTTAAATCCCACGACACTTTTCTAAGTCAATGTCTGTGTCCTGAGGACTTGTCTACTTACAGAATTCCATGAAAGTTACAATCCAGTGTGAATTAATATTTTCTTTGTATTCCCAGTCAGCGAGAATTCCTCAAGCTTTTTAAATGCTCGAAACTGACGCAGGAAATTCGGATTCATACGTCCCTCCGATCTACTTGCTCTTGCAAAGGTTTAAAAGAACAGGACAAAAAGTAGATTTCAGCAAGTAAAAATCGCACAATATTACGAAACATTTTACTGAAATTTATTTCAAAGAGATATTGTGGTGCTCAATTTTACGTAATTTTGTTCCATGTAAATTAAGAAGCGAAAATTATGGCTTTAAATTAAACTTAGTGCAAGGGGTCTCACATTTTTTTTCTTGGCTTACAACTAAATGAAACGTAAAAATTTCACTGCACCACACACATATTTTTGTATTAAAGAAAGCTTAAATTGGAGACTGGTTGATAGCGGGAGATGAGTAAAATAATGTTTTCTGCAATGCTGCTTATTAGCAAATATATGTTGTTTGTGTTTTATTTATAATTTCAAAATCGTATGCTTTCTTATATTTGGATTTTTTAGTGATACCGAGTACCATGAAAAAATGATTAACGTACCACTAGTGGTACGCGGATCACAGTTTGACAAACCATGTAATGATATATATTCTAATACTTGATTTACTCAGAACGTAATACAGTAAATATATTTATTTAAAACCAGTGGATATCATATCCTCAAGGCGCTTTCCAATCCTGCAATAATCTTACTATCCTCACCCTAAACTGCCATGACGTCACTAGGTTTGTCTTATTCATAAATCCCGTCCGAAAGTTACATTTGAACGGCTGTCACTCTTGACTGCTGTTCACATAAGCCAAGATCTCTAGTCTGAAAATGGTTGTCGTAAATGGAAATATTGTTCGTTTTCCTCAAGAAAAGTAAAATCAGCATTTTTCTCATTATTTGCTGAATCTCCAATTATTCTCCACTACACTTCTGTGAACTTGGCTGTTTGTACCTGCACTCCTATTTTTTAACGCTACGTTCCTATAAACTTGACTGTTTCTAACTGCACTCCCATTTTTTAAAGCTAAGTTCCTATAAACTTGACTGTCCCTAACTGCACTCCCATTTTTTAAATCTAAGTTCCTATAAACTTGGCTGTTGGTACTTGCACTCCCATTTTTTAAAGCTAAGTTCCTATAAACTTGGCTGTTGGTACTTGCACTCCCATTTTTTAAAGCTAAGTTCCTATAAACTTGACTGTTGGTACTTGCACTCCCATTTTTTGACGCAAAATTCTTATAAACTTGGCTATTTCTAAGTGCACCAAAGGAATCATACCTACCAGTAACCACAATTGTTATTATCATATTCTTTCTTCATATTTAACTTCGTGTTCATTTTCTTATTATCCTCCTTCTTTTCTCCTTTCTTAAATCTCCTACTTCAGTATAGCGACCACACAATTTAGTGTTTTATGTCTGAAAGTTTTAAGTTACACGTAGGCAAATTGTATCTGTGAATATAAATAATAATTATTGATAGTTGTATAGCGTGATATCAGATTACTATTGGCTACATTTATGCCTGAGGACTGAAATATATATATATATATATATATATATGTATGATATTTAACGACCTATTTATTAATCTCTCTTATGCTTGTATCAGCAGACAATGTTTCTGCACCGAACAGACGATGAATAATGAAAGCCGTGAACAGCCTACAGCTGTGAATGCTGGGTGAAAAAGTGGCTGTCACATACTGAATAAAGCACCGGAAGCTTCTGAAGAGTTGCGCACGTTTGGCATTCTTTCAGAATATGAAGCAGAGTTATAACTGCTGTTTTCGTTACGAATGTAGCACGGACCACATCATTCACAAATGGAGAGAAACGTTGGTAAAAATGTGAGCGAATATCGTACGACGTGTTTCAGGAGAGGCAGACATAGTGGCTAGATGAGCTGGATGATGATAAAAAAAGTGATGTTATTATTCCCCATGTTCTGTGTATTTACATTGTACAGAATTAACAAAAAAAGTTACTAACAGACACGTGCAATGGAGTTCACAAATAAAATTAACCTCCATTCAAAGTACAGTAAACGTTACAAATAAGCAGATCACTGAAAGTCTCATGTAAATATGTGTCCTGTGTGGAGTGGAGTGCATTAACAGGAGTAATGCTGGTGCGTTGAGTTAAGTCGATTGCTCTCTGATCACAGACCATGAGAATTCTGTCTGCGTTGCGATACACGAATTGAAATATATCGGACATTCTTTTGAATTCTAAGAAAAGACAAAGAATGTAACTGAAGTGAAATTGGATACTGTTGTTATTACTATTCTGTCAGAATAATAAAGGTAATTGTTTTATACTTACGTGGCTAGTGATATGGGCGTATTTTTCTTTTGCTTTCTAATTATAGGCCATGGATAAAATCGACAGCTGCCTGCTGAGATTTTCAAATTGCCGTTATTTTATTCCGTTTACTTTCTATTACTCCATGCAGGAGATATCTGGCAATTTATGTTCTTTGTACAGAAAGTGCTATTTTGCGGCATTTACACACTAAATTATCGATTAAATATGCTGCATTCACATGAAATGTAACTCAATCGTATTTCTTTGCGCCTTGTGGAGTAATTTAATCCCCATCATGAATGTCAAATTTAAGAAGAAATAGAATTATGCCTCCCCTAACCAGAGGCATGAATGTGTTAATAAAGTTACATTACATTTGTAGAGCTATAATCGTAACATTTTTCAACTTACAGGCTTTGTACACGTATTAAATTCTTTTGCAAATAGATGTTGTGGTTCCTTCTAAAGTAAAACCAAATAGATGCGCACCAATGTATCAAATTTATTTTATTTTGGAATGACACTCTACATGTTTCGGACGGTCTTTCCATCCATCATCAGGCGTTCAAGTCTTTACATACAGCAATAGACATTTGTCAAACTGATACTGCTGTATGTACAGTCTTAAACTCCTGATGATGGGCGGAAAGACTGTCCGAAACATGCAGTGTCATTCCAAAATAAAATAAATTTGATACACTGGTGCATGTAGTTGGTTTTACTATAGAATTTATATTATGATGCACGGCCCTATGAACGTCAAATGCTACGGTCCTTATCAGTGAGTGGTACGTTGCGAACGTCCATAATTCTTTTTCAGAAACTACCGCTGTAATGAAATATCCGTAAATCAAACACGACTTACATTCTTTGTTCTTCAGTTACAGGTTCATAGTAGTCACCGGCTTTGATACATAGACTTTTTTTACATCGTTTGGAGAATTCATAACCTGCATACCTGAGAATAAAACTACTATGAAAACACGGGCAATTTCATTATGCTTTCACACAAGGTGTTCTGTAGTCATGGCGTCTCTAATCTGGAGACTTCATTTAGCATATGCTGGGAATATATCGCTCTAAAGAAAATTGATTTAAAAACAGACAGGGGATTATTTTGTTGCCTGCAGTTCAGTTATTCATGTACATATCATATGTAAGATGTCTTTCTTTCTGGTGCATCCATTATTACAATTCCCAGAGAACTCTCCACATACTACCTACAATAATGACTTGTTGCACGCCGAAAACGTACAGAAGCAGCACAACAAAAGATTGTTATATACGTGTTTTGTTTCTTTACCAAATGAGGTGGAAAGGATAAGAGCCACGTGTAAATAGCTGAATGTATCCATAATAGGCTACAATGAATGTCCAGATTTTATTGACATAACAACAGTCGATATAATTTAAACTTTTAAACATTAACATTAATCTAAATTATAAATAAGACGCAGTTCGTACATCACAGAGAACATAATTTTTTCCTTTAGAAAAGTTTAATATCATACAAGTAAACAATTACGTATTATACCATACAAATTACACTGTGTGAAAGTGTAGTGTTTCTGAATGTAACAGCAGGTAGCATGTGTAATAACCACACAGTTCTAAAGGGTTAATATTATGTTTCTGGGTGTACCAGTAATTTTTTCATTGCGCGTTCTCACAGGATGTTTTGACGCACGGCTTCTCTGAAGTAACAAGTTTAGTTATGACGTTTGTGCTACTGTTTCTGTAAGTAATATTTATCAATTTAAATTAATTGACTTAGGTTATATTTAATCTTCCCTGTAAGTATGCACTAGTCCACTTGTTAATTAGTCTATTAAATAATTAACCATGTTCATTTGTTGCCTTAATAGGTTAGCTGTTGTTTTTCTCTTATCTGTGTGTGTGACATCCTTCACATCTTTTGCCATATTAATTACGTAATAACATGACAACTTGCAACAAAATGTTGAATGAAAACGATTCCAAATTCAGGACCTTTACTGTCTGTAAACTTTTCTGCTACAAAAACATTGAGAATGTCTGGTCCGAAATTTATTTTGCACAAAGAGTGTGTAAAGCAGACCTGAGTGTGAAGTAACTTTGTTCAAGGTCCGTCAAATGTTGTGATCATTAACTGAGCAGGGGCAAACATGGATGTTTGCGAGAAAGAGATTATACGTGACGAATGAAAAAGTTGCTGCTTTGTGGTAGTCCCCCCCCTGAAATCTGCCTGCAGTCATTTCTGGTACAAGACAGTTCATAGACTGCAGAAGTTATAATTGACTTCCTGTAATTTGCCTAGCGACGATATTTTTTTGGATTTGTGTGTTGATTCCAACAGCCTGTTGACTTGCTAGACTAGGGTGGTGACAGAATGACCTTAGCGTTGGCGTTCAGCTCCAGTAGTGGAGGAAGGTTTCTTCTTCGTTGCCGCCACAGAGCCAAAACAGCTTTAGGTCCCACCCTTCCTCCTCTCCAATGGGTACCGGAGGATTTTTATCATAGAGTAAAGCGGTTGAAGCCAACCATTCACTTCCATCTAGCTCTAAAGTGTAAGAAAGAACAGGTGGCCAGTGATTATTGTGAGCTGCAGTGCCAATTATTCGCTTAACCCTTTGACGCCTAACGACCCTTATAGTGGTCGTACCGCACAGCTAACCTCTAAACGTTACATTTTATATATTTATTCAACAAATACAGGTACTGAATATTTTAAACATGGTATATACTGTCCTTTTTTTTTTTCAAAATGCAGTTTGTTTCATAATTCTAACGTATTTGGTTCCTGTTTTATTCACATTTTATTTACAGTGTGTGCTAAAATTAAAAAAAAAA
>Ga0123355_10014777_pt1 | contig 12226 bp, 6 predicted proteins | sample TergutEmb28metaG_3_FD_89872 | JGI IMG/M metagenome (GOLD analysis project Ga0123355, IMG submission 89872) | Embiratermes neotenicus P1 segment gut microbial communities from Petit-Saut dam, French Guiana - Emb289 P1 | ecosystem: Host-associated > Arthropoda: Insects > Digestive system > Gut ...
AATTCCCCCCATTTTTTTTTTAAAAAATACAAATAATTTTTGGTTGTTTGGTGAGGGAGAAGACACCAAAACCCCCGCCACCAAAATGAGTTTTGTTTTGTGTGGTCGGGTAGAAGTGGGGGGGGGGGGGGGGGGGGGAGCATTTTTATTTTTGGAAGTATAACTATGCGTTGTCATCCCATATTTTATTTTTAAATGTTTTCAGAGCAGCACACATGTCGCCTGTTGTCGGAAATGGAAGGGAAAAGTTTGTTGATGTATTAGCTAGTAACTCCACTTTCGAAAAAGGCTATCACAACGATCTCAATTACTACCACGTTAAGTTTACAAGTACAGTCTGGTGCTGATAGCATGACAGTTACAACTATCGATCTCTCGCAGTTATTTGTAGCAAAGATAGCTCGATACTAGGTCCTAGCAGCCGTCTGTAGTAAGCGGACGAGTGTAAATACCCACAAGCATCAAGAAGCATTAAGGGTACATTACATCTTATCGCCCACAGCCTCAGATATATTTCAGGGCTATTTGGCCCACTGCCTTTGATACATTTCAGGACTATATGGGCGGCATCCCATTTTATCCGCGTACCAATTCAACAAAAGCAAACAACAAAAATCATTTACAAAAAACATAACAGATTAAACCTTTCGAAAACGTGACAAAGTTTATGTGTTTGGAAAGAACAGTAACTTTTCAAAATGGCTTCTATACTGTTGCACCATGTTGTGTGATCTAAGATAAATAGCAGATATATACTCAGGCAACACAGCATGCACATAAATTAATGTGTTACATGTTTCGACACAAAGGCGCCATCCTTAGACTTAACTACCTGACTCAAGTATACAACTGAAACATACAGAAGAAGCACCTAACATTCGTGCATACTGAAAATATGTGTCTGAGTTTCACAGAGACCTAGGAGAATAAAATTACTGTAATGGTAAAAGGTAAAGCAGTCCCGTTACAGGCCTGGAGTGGCCCAGAGGGTTCCAGGAAGTTGAGGTTCCCAGATTACATGACAACGGCACAGGATGGTGGTAAGGTTGTCAGCCTTACGCACCGGCCGCCTTTTCCCCAGGAAATGCTACTGGTACTCATTTCTGTTAGAGGCTGAGTCGACCCCAGGGCCATAGTGTGATCGGAAGGATTTTATGCCAATGAAAAATTCCAATGACACCAGCTGGGATCGAACCAGCGACCTTCAGATTTTTAGCACAGGGACTTAACCACTGTGCTACCGCGGAATGGCACAGAGGGTTCCAGGAAGTTAAGGTTCCCAGATTACATGACAACGGCACAGGATGGTGGTAAGGTTGTCAGCCTTAAGCACCGGCCGCCTTTACCCCAGGAAATGCCACTGGTACTCATTTCTGTTAGAGGCTGAGTCGACCCTAGGGCCATAGTGTGATCGGAAGGATTTTATGTCAATGAAAAATTCCAATGACACCAAATGGGATCGAACCAGCGACCTTCCGATTTTTAGCACAGGGGCTTAACCACTGTGTTACCGCGGTCTCATTACTGTAATGGATACGCCTCATTATTGTCAGCAGATAGGACGGAACAGTATGTCTCCTTAATACAGTCGATAGTCGCATGCGCACTATCCCAAGCCAGACGAATACAGTTTACAATTTAAAATTATGTTTGAAAATTAGCTTTAATATTCTCTGCCTAAGCATGTCAGCCTTCTCCATGCGGCCTCTCCCCATCAATTTTCCGACTAGAACAATTTCCCATGCCTGCTACACCAGGACCAGCTCATCTTCCTTGGAAAAACCGTGAAAATCCCCCACAAATACAGCTACCCACGGGTGGAGAATCTCGAATCTCTTAAGTGTGCCGTAACAAACATTTCAAAAACGTCCCCGCAAGCCTCGAGGCCATAATATGTAAAACCACAGAATCAAGCAATGACGTGGATTTATTACATGTCTATGAATTTCTTGTGATGCCGAGTTGCAGATCCGATGAAAGAAAACCCTGAAACGAAATTTAGTGTATTTTAGCTGTAGTCATCACTTTTTGTGTTCTTGCTTACGAGTGATGCTAAATATTACAAGCATACATTTTTATTTACTTCCCTCCGCTATAGGCGCATACAAATATGTGTATAATTCATGAAAGAAGGGTAACTTCCATTAAGCGATTGTGTTTGTTCGATGCCTTACGGACACTGCCCTCCAATGTATAACATTTTATGACATATCTTAAATCTCTGTAAAAGTATTTCATGGCGCCAGGTCAAAACTGTGCAATGAAAGACGAGGGGCATCACAGAGAAGTCTGTGACAGTTCACTCACTTTGTGTCTGGAAGATCCGCGGTTCAATACTCGGGACTGACATCTCGTGTTTGTTCCATTTCTTACACGAAAACCGAGGGACTGGACATATCAGCAGCCTATATTACTTTCAATCGGTATACCACGTTAGAACCCTGATCCGGGGCCGGTCATCTTTACAAGATTTGTCGTTATCCACAGTCCAGCTGGGCAAATACTCGTACACACTTTGGTCACACAGACCACTGCCCGGCATCCGTTCACACATTTCTAGCTACCATTCATTGTCAGTCTACAACACCTGATCCAACTCTACGTTAAGTCTTCCTTATTTTCTTAGTCTGAACTCCTCTACCCACTCATTGTAGGTGTAGAGAGTTACTGTTGCACCTGATCACATTCAGTAAAACACACACACAATCGGCAGGACTCCTCTGGACGAGTGATCAGCCAGTAGCACAGACCTCTATATGTACGTACAACACACAATATTCACAACAGACAGACCTCCAAGCATCGGCGTGATTCGAACCCACAATACCAGCAAGCCAGCGGCTGCAGATCCACGCCTTTGAATGCGCAGCCACCAGGGTCGTCACAGAAAATACATAATGAGCCGGAATTATTAATTGCAAAATGTGTACAGCAACACGATTTGCCGGTCCCAGTGGCCGCGCGGTCGAAGACGTAGGTCTGCGGCCGCTCGGCTGTTGACATTGCGGGTTCGAATCCCGCCGGGCATGGATGTCTGTCTGTTAAGAGTGTTGTGTGTTGTGAGGCAGAGGTCTCTGCGACGAGCTGAACACTCGTGCAGGGGAGTCCTACCGAATGTGGCGCGTCGTTGTGTGAGATCTAGAAACCTCAAGAATGAGGATGAGGAGGCCATGGCCAGCGATGGAACGCAGCGGCACAGGAAACCCCCTCCCCCATCAAATATGATGTATGTACATATATATTCTCACAATAAATCAGACACATAAGCTGGTCCGCCCCATATTAACCAGGATCACCATATACAGACTACTGCTCCGGTACTGTTCTAAGACAAATGTAAGTCAACCAAATAATAAATAATACATGATATTACATACAAACAAAATATAACTTACAACATAGGACCAGGAACCCTGCCCCGTCGTCCTTTTTGGCCGAAACTCAATTTCGATGCTACAGCCGAAACCAAATTTCAAAACCTGCTCGCGCTACGGAAGACGGGACCACAATCAACCAGATTATAGCTGCAAGTCTTAAGGTAGGGCAGGGGAGGGGATGTAGGGGAAAAAGGAAATCCACTGCACAAATATATATCAGTAGTACCAAATTCACGAGCCTACATACTCAGTAAATAACACGGCACCGTATGCCCCAAGAATTCTAGCAAGAAGGGGTGTAAAGAAAGTTCGAAGTTCCAAGCGTATTCGATCCCGGCAATGGAAGATCAGTCCCTTCCTAACCTACACACTAAGTAATTCACTATCAAATATCAAACGCACTTAGGGTGCATGGCGTCAGACTCCAGATACAACGCGCTGCACTACATACGTCACAATACAGCACACAACATAGGCTATATGCAGGGAAGGATTTACCGTGAAGCAAATGAAGCTAAATCCGCAGGGCCCCTAACTTGCAAGGGCCCCTTCCAAGGCACTGGGAAGGGCCCTAAATAAATATTCACTTTCGTTCGTAATTTTGTATTCTTTTTTCTAAAGAGAGCCCTAAAAATTGTATAAGCTTCAGGCCCCACAGAACCTGGATCCGCCCCTGCATACACGTATAGTAGTGACCAAATTGCTAGGTGCTCCCCACCACTGTACACAGCTGCATTTGGCGAGGCGTGATCGCTGCTAGGTTCAAGAACGGCCAGGCAGCGTTATGCCTCTTTCAAAAACATTTACTCTTTTGGAAGTATATTTATAGCTTCAGTCAATGTATATGTTATTAAAACGAAACGATAACGCCCGATGGGGCGTGCGCTTTGCTTCTTTTGCTTCAACTTGTCCCTTCTCCCCGCGCCAACAAACCAGTAAGTAAACTGTTCACTACTGCAGTTCCCGCTATTCCTGCTATACAAGGCACTGGGCGCTGGTGTCCAGCGTCAGCCGGTGGCGGTGCTACAGCCCTATAATAATAGAGATACCAAATATTCTACCGTCTCTTAAAGCTGTGGGGCATACAACTACAGCAACAAATAAAACACAACAGCAGCACACTGAGAGACTGTGTTGCTGCAAGGGACGTGAGGGAAACCGAACCACTAATCACAGAAACATTAGAGGTCAACCGATACAAATATAATGAACCATGACTGAACTGACCTTATGGAATCGATATTGATCACTAAATCTAAATAGGACACGGTACCTGAATCGGCGCACAGTTTCTGAAGGACTTGCAAAACAAGGACCCTATAGATAAACCCGGCCACATATGTGATGTGGAGTATCGTTATGAAATATGATCACATGGGTCGGTCTGGTCATGAGCGCGTTGAACTCGCGAGCGTGACTTCCTGAGGCCTCAACGTTAGAGACCCATCGGGGGGCATCTCGGAGATTTGTGGCTGTCATCGTGTTTCTTATAGAACCCCTATACCTGCACAGCTGCCATGAAGGTTAATTCGTATGTTATCAAAAGGCGATATAACAAAACTTCAGAAGTTATTTAACGTTAAATTATGTGTACCTGCTTTGTTGGAAGCTGGCAAAAGATAGATTCCTCGGAAATATCGCTGGTCTTTTTTTTTTTTTTAATTTCTTACATATTAACAGTAACAGGCCATATCAACTGCCCCATCCTTTTATGCGTCATCCCCTCTGGCTTCGAAATGTAGCTGGAATTAACTCGATATCTGGAGATACATAACATCTGAATTTCTCAATGCAAATTTCAATTCCAATAATAACAGCTAGTTCTTGGAGTAACAATGGGGCAAGCGGTGGCGCAATTGGTTGAGGCACTGCTTCACAAGGCGGGAGGTTCCGGTTCCGGGTTCCATTCCAGGTAGGGTCGCGTTCAGTTATGAGTACCAAGGGTAAAGTGCGACCGGCGCGTAGAGCTAACCCTGTCGTCCCAATTGTGCCGGATGTCAAAGCAAGGATAGAAGTCCAACACACATGTCTCAACAGAGTCTTCAGGACTTGTTACTGGAAAGTTTATATATATATGTATATATATATATATATATATACAATTCCGCGGTGTGCATGTAAGGCTTTCTGAATTGAATAGCACGTTTAATTTCCAAGTGGGACTCTGATGATCCGTGGAGTGCATTACAAGGTTTATCCCTTTCTCAACCCCCATTATTCCCCCACTCTAATATTTCGCTTCTATTCTAATTTTTGTCTCTTATGAATAAGGGTGCTGGTAAGTTGCATCGTTCCGTGACGCCACAAAACTAAAGCTCTTTGTAAGTTATACACATATGCTGATTAGCCCAAGATTGTTTTGACACCTGTGGATCAGAGATATTATATTCTTTACGGAACAAGTTTCATTTCAAACGCTATACACAAGTGATATCCTCGCGTTTGTCGGAACAGAACGAAATGTAAATTCAGCCATCTTACCTGTCAGGATATGATTAATATGGGCACAGTAAGTCGATGTGCAACTTCCTCCGGCTGAATAAAAACCAGCGAAATGTTTCGTCAGCCTGTAGTTACAGAATAACAAATGAATAAGAACAGTTTCGTGTGTTCGTTAACGGAGCCCAGTGACTACTTTCTTCTGCCTAGCCATCTACATAATTTTTTTCCGTCCACCCAGTCCATCTACTTAACATTTAACACCTTCCATGCTACGCACGAACTAGCTTCTTGCATTTGAAGAAGGGGATGGATCAAGTCTCTGAAACGTTGTAACATAAACAAACGTAAAACAGTGGACAATGACCAGAGTGTCATCAGTCCATAGAGCCTCCAACACACCACCGTCAGAATTTTTTACAGTTGAAGAAAAAGCTCCCTTAGAAGAACCATCCTTATAGACTAAATTTATCTGTCGTTCGAAAAGACAGTGAAAGAAACATGTCCCACAAAATCTTAACAATAGATATTTGTGAGTAAATATAGAAAATATTCCTGTTACGAGAGGCACTAAAAGAAAAGTGTTACTTCGAACAAAAAGCGGCCTACCGGTGCCTAAGCAACAGGCGCTGTAGCAGGCCATCAGCTTCAGCAACAACCGTAACACAAAAGTGTCATGATCATCCGCCAATCATAAAGGTAACTGAATCCTCTCAAAAACGTGAACATTGTCACTCGAATAGTAGAATGCCGTTTGAGGACTAAAGTTCTGAAGATACATATCAACACATACATGGGTAAACATTCAGTCAGTTATTCGATCAATCAATCATTCATTCACTCCGTTGTCTGCCTTACGACAGGTCCATGGTCTCTTCTAAAGCTAATTTTCCACAGAATGCGATCTAATGCTTCCTCTTTCAGCATCCTTAAGATCATCCCGTAGCGGCTTACATCTTCTTACTCGCCTTCCCATCACTTAAATCTTTCCTTCGTTCTTACTTTCAATAACGTGTTTTAGTGGGCATTTCTTACGCAAGATGTGACCAATCCAGTTAGCCTTCCTCCTTTTTGTTGTATGTAGGATATTTCTCTCCTGGTTGACTCTGTGAAATACGTCTTCATTTTTCATATGATCAGTCCAACTGATATTCTCCGTCCTTTCCCAGTATCACATTTCAAAACATTCCAGATATTTGCCTCCAGAGAAGGCATCAAAGTATTTATCTCTGTTTTTGGAAAGACACTATCCAGAAAAAGTAAGAGTGTGGTAGTTTTCCATTTACTTTCGACATCACAGTACAGCAGCCGTTAAAACCACTCCAGTCAGGCCTGTGCTTTACGATCATGAACCAGCTCGTGCAGAGGTGCACAAATCCCGGGCGCTGAATCGCCGTAGCGACTAAATTCTGTACGGTGTTGCCTAAATTGTTGGTTTCTTAGGGTGAATCTTGCTTCATGTCATCCTCTTGGCGCCTAGAATTTGAGCTGGCCCTCAGGTTTTTGGAAAATGTTTGCACACACACACACACACACACACACACATACACACACACACACACACACACACACATGGAAGGCGTCAACCTCATACTTCTACACAGTGCAGCAGTAAGACCTATCTTAATCAAACATTTCATGATTTTCGTCATTCCTTTAAGGCAAATGACGGTACAGGGTTTCGAAATTATTCATGGCCAATTCCTCTCTCATCGTTAAGCAGTCAACATTTATAACCACCATCAGGTCTCATTTGTACTACATTACCTCTACAGTTGATACAGTACCGATAACTATGCAACAACCAGATCTCCTGTGACTTAAGGCCTTGTATTATGTTGAAACACATTTTAAGACCATAAATTAATACACTCATTTCTGTTTTGTTTGTTTCTTGGTATAGTATATTTAATAAATGTTTCTTAACTTCATAAATCACAGTTTGTTGAATAACAGAGTGATTATATATTATGAATTTACAACGACAGGGACGGATTCAATATTGGTGCATTTAAGGTTAAAGCTAAAGATATCTCTGCACAGAACTGGACAGGCCCAGACGGTTCCAGGAGGTTGAGGTTCCCAGATTTCAAGACAGACGGAACATGAAGGAAGTAAGGTTGCAGCCCTACGTAAAATGGACGCATTTGCATAAACACACTGACGTAAGAGCACATGATTTAACGTACTATCCTGACTTGTGTCATCAGCCCAGGCCTTCTAACGTTACCTTCGCCTGAAGCTGAAGACTTTGTGGAATTAATCCTAATATACATTGCCCTGTGACTGTGTTCTTGTTGTTGTCGCTGTTGCTTTTATTACAATTAGTTTAAATTATATAAAGTTTAAAATTTCCTTCAAAACTTAAGTTTTTTAAAAGTTTTAAAAGAGATCTGCAACACATCCAGGTCATTCAATCACAAATTATTCAACAACACTGTCAAAATTTACACTAAACTGTAATATAACCCGATACGACACTGGCCAAATAATGAACGGGAAAGGATGTGGAAGGAAGTGACCATGGCCTACTGGAGGTATTATCCCAGCATTTTTCAAAAGGTACTGAGAAAAACTACGAGAAATTTGTCACGATAGTCGGTGTTCCAGCTTGGATTCAAACCTGTTAATATCCGAATGCAAGTCGAAAAGCATTACCGCTCGAGCCATCGTCCGTCCTCGGTGCGAGTATCATATACGTGCCTTCGGTCTCCGCACCGACAGCGCCGCAGTAGCACAGTCGATGTAGTGAAAATGCTGACTGCCAAATTGCGGAATCGTGGTTCGATTTCCAGCAGAGAAAAAAGATTGTTCTCCTGTTCAAATCATTGAGACCGGTTCTGGATACACTCCGGGATCTTCTTCTTTGGTGTAGGCGGCTGGAGCGTGAAGCTGACGACTCGCATGTTTCTAGTGTCGAATTTTTAAATGAGTGTAGCTGTACCTCCACTCCCCGCATGCCTTCATGGAGTGCTTTAAAATTACTGCGCTTCTTTAATGGGGCAGTTGTATCAAATACATCGCGACATTTGATACTTCTGTAGGAAGTGATGAAAATCTGCAAAGTGCAGAATCTGTAGTCAACAGAAGCCTAGATCAGGATATACGATTCAGGGTCTCGATTCAAAGACCCGCCGTATTTAAGTATGCTACAGCGCTAACTTGCTCGGCAGAATCGAGGCAGGGTAATAAAAATTCAGTATCAGAACACGCCTCCAAATGCGGTTTACTTTACGTGACCGTCTTACGAATCTTCACGCATTTATGAACCCATATCACGAACAGTCCGACAGATGTGATGTCAAAAACTTTCTTATTTGCTTTCGGTATTAGTGAATAACTACACAAATAAATCTAAGGATTTTGCTTAGTAGCAAATTTTTAACGGATTGTGGGGAAGATATTTTTGTGTGTAGTCAGCGAATACCGTGGCTGAAAGTTACGCAGTACGACCACTTCAACTTGGAAAGACCCAACGAGCTCTTGTAAGTATATATATAGTTTTGTAGGTTTCAAACATACATAACGAAACAAGCAGATTTTTCAGTCCAGCACATAATTAAAAAAATAGCCTATAGCCTACAGAAAGACAAAATAATCACACGGCATGACGATAAAATCATTATAAACACGTGCATGCGAGCTCCTGGCCGATTTCCTTATTATGTGAAGTGAAATAATCCAAAAATTAGCATTTTCATGAAAAAGCCGTCAATAAGAACTCGGAGAACTCTCTTTCTACATAGCAAAAGTATGAAGACGACTCACGGGCTCTTCTCTACATTTCTTAACAACCTTTTTCCTTCTCTCTTCTTTTCTCTTCTGATTTATCTCTTTCCTTTTCGATTCCTCCTACTATTCCTCGCGTGTTCTTATTCTATTCTCCCTCCTTATCATCACCTTATCCTACACCTTTCGTTTCTTCAACATGTTCCTACTCTCTCTCTCTCTCTCTCTCTCTCTCTCTCTCTCTCTCTTCTGTTCTTCTTCTTCCCATTCTTCTCCTTCTCCTTCAAACCCTTGTACTGCAGAGTTGTACCTTCATGATCTTGAAATATTAACGAAACTCAAGCAAGAAGCGAGGTTCTTTAGGTTTATTAGAATTATTCGAAACGAGTTAACCTTTTAAACGCAAAATTCAACTCAACTCAGTGACACACTGAACACTACTTTCAGTTCCGCAGTAAGCATTCTGCATCCCCATTGTAAAGACCAGTTGGTTAATGCTATTTAGATAAATAACGCTCATTACAAGAGTTACCTTAAAACCATAAACAAACACTACCAAAAATATCAAAGCCACTGAGAGCTACTGCAGGAGGAACAGACAGTAGCCACTGTGCGTTAGAATTAAAGATTCATTCACTCGTCACGTAGTCCTGTCGTACGACAGTTCCATAGCCTCTTCCAAAGTGAGTTCTCCACAGAGTGCGATCTAGTGCTTCCTATTTCAACTTCCAGTATCCCCTCCTTTCCTTAAGGCCATCCAGTAGCTGTTTAGATCTTCTTCCTCGTCTTCCCGCCACTTCTATCCTTCTTTCTATCTATCCTTCAATAACGTGTTTTAGAAAGCAGTTCCTACGCATGATACGACCAATCCAGTTAGACTTCCTTCTTTTTATTGAACGTAGGATATTCCTCTCCTCCTTGGCTTCGTGGAATACTTCTACATTTCTCGCACGATCGGTACAACTGATCTCCTCCACCCTACTGCAGCACCACGTTTCAAAACTTTCCCGGCATGTGATCTACTTTCCGAAGTGTCCACGTTTCAGCACCATACGAAGCCCATTTAAAATTAATTAGTTAAAATTAACTATTATGACATCCTGTATTTTCTGAGACGAATTATTGAAAAGATAAAATGTTCACCGCCATGACTTAGTTGTAATCAATGTCGGATTTACTACATTTTAGTTACTAGTGGAACAGGCCCGTTGAAAATTCAACGGGAGTTCGGCTATGGGAGAAAGCACTTCGACATGTAGATATCCCCTAACGATCAACGCCATCTGTCAGACCCTGAGCGTCTCTTTATACGAAAGTGTGTACGTACATGTCGAGGCCAGCAGCCGATTAACGCCATCTGTCAGACAATGAGAGCAACTACCACAGGGAACCAAAGCAGAGAAGTGTTTCATGTAAAAGTGTACATAAGCCTGCGTGTTTGTAACATAGCAACATTACAATTTAGCAATCAAAGCTTACTTGTTATCATCAGTAAAGCAAAACATGTCGCAAAATCGTCAAGCTTCTTTTTCAGGTTCTTAAAAAATTACAGCAATAAAAACTTCAAAGCTCTCAAGCACATAACGTCAAGGTCTCACAACAAGTGGTAAGAATTTTTATCCCATGTTAATATACATGTATTTGTTGACAGCGAGTTGATATCTACCCACAATGGACGGCCTTCAACAGGAAGACAGTCGTACCAAGCTTCATAGAAGCAAAACTACCCGTGTGATACTCGGTATTTAAAATCAGAATGGATGCCCACACACAGTTCGATATTAAGGCTACCGAAGAACAAGCCTTCATAAAGAAACTGACTGCGAAACTAAATACAAAACAAACCTGCAGTTACAAATATATTAGAACAGCTTAGGATGCAGTTCCTCTGCACTGCAGAATGTTAAAAAGTTTACCAACGTTTAGGGAAAGCTTTTAGCTTCAACCTTGTGAAGGATCACACAGTCCAGGACAGCTTAGATTCTAAGGAGTCTAATCAATGACGCCCTTCCCTTCCCAGAACTTGAAGCTGGAAGAAAAAGCTCCTTCGAAACGTACGTTAATTATTTACCTACGGCCACAGCATAATATCCCAGAAGACGTGGATGTTCAACAAAACCGCTGTCAGCACCTCAAATCTCGCATAACATCTGCCGACGTGCATAACGGAATCAGAAGCATTTTGAAAGTCTCCCCCCTCCCCTCCGCCGCCATTTCAGAGAGACTTTCCCCTAACCTAAATTTAGATAGAACCCAGGACCTCCACAATATGAGTCCTAGGTGATAGGCATTTAGTAACGTTACGTGAAACTCTTTAGAAGTTTCTGGAATCTATGATTTGATTTGGTTAGAATCCTAATCAGCGAAGTGATTCTTCACAATAAAGATTCGTTGGGAACTCTTAGGAAATCGCAAAAAGTAAAACTGTCCCTGCGTTTAAGAATCACGTCGCAAGAAGGAAGTACAGCCAAGCTACATATCCTACATCATAGCACTGAACGGATGTGAGTAATAAGCTTCACGCCCCGGCCGTTTAACTCTCTCCCTCATAAGGAGTCTGAGGGTCCCCCAAACCTTCGGTTCACAGAAGCCCTTCCCCGCCATCTGCCGGAAAAAAAAACAACCAAGATCTCAGTTTCAATCCCTTAATGAATTCTCGCTTGGGGGGGGGGGGGGGGGGG
>Ga0123355_10014778_pt1 | contig 12225 bp, 7 predicted proteins | sample TergutEmb28metaG_3_FD_89872 | JGI IMG/M metagenome (GOLD analysis project Ga0123355, IMG submission 89872) | Embiratermes neotenicus P1 segment gut microbial communities from Petit-Saut dam, French Guiana - Emb289 P1 | ecosystem: Host-associated > Arthropoda: Insects > Digestive system > Gut ...
AGAAAAAACGGAGAGTATATACCATGTTTAAAATATTCAGTACCTGTATTTGTTGAATAAATATATAAAATGCAACGTTTAGAGGTTAGCGGTGCGGTACGACCACTATAGGGGTCGTTAGGCATCAAAGGGTTAATTGTATCTGCATATTATATACTGTGCATTAGTTGGATAATAAATTGTTTAATTATCATTGATGCATGGTGTGAACATGAAGATTGGAACATTTATGTAATTCACAACTTAGCATGCATGGAAACCTGGCTAGACCAATTATTAAAGCAGAAGGCTACAGACAGAATGACAAGGGTTAACCATCATGAGCAAGGATTTCTTTCTTTACCATCACATCTAGAATGACTGTGAAGCTTACCCATGCTCCCATCAAATGGGACTCTTTCTGCAGGTAAAATGTGGCCAGAGCTTAAAGCTTATAGCTCACCCCCATCTAGTGTTGGGATGAAGAATATGTCTCTTCCTGTATGGTTTACTTAAAAACAGGGACAGGTTTACCTACCTTACTATGAAACTTCCTTTGAATCTTTTTTTCTTCAGTTGTGGCCAATCACACTTTCCATTTTTTTTATGCTGACCTCTAACCAGTTCTGCTCTTCTCATCTTTTGAGTCATAAATCATAAATACCACCAGGACAATATACATTTTTATTTCCAACCGGCCCCAGAAGATAATGGTCTAGCACCAATTTAATTTACATACTTGCCCATGGAATATTCCTCTGCTAATAACATCTTCCTTTCAATCTAAATATTTCCTACATATTTAAAAGCACATATTTTCTTTCATTTTAGGAAATGCATGGTTTACAGATGAAATACTGCTGGCACAAGCAAGGCATATGTGGAAATCAATGAGCAATGAAGCACGAGCTGAGTATGGAGAAGATTACTTTGAGCAGGCAGTTCGAAGTCTGGAAACATACACAAAAGGAGAAGTAAGTTCATGTAACCATCCTTCCAAAACTACAAATGCTTTTATTTAACTACTTTCATGCAAAACTGGCCATTTAAATCACACACACTAGCATCTTTCATTGTCGCAATGATGACTACAGTCTTCCAGATTGGAAGTTCTAAAATAGACTGGCTCCTGTCATAACTTATACTGTATTATGGAAGATGATCCAAGGATAAGAATACCTGGGAAATCTAGGAAAATTCCCTGACAAAAACTAATTTCTGTTATTACTAAACAAAAGTTGTTACTTGGTGAAGAACACATTCTAGTAACAACGTTTTAAATAACTGAAATTACTTCCAAAGGTTGTACCTGGCACAAAGACACATGTTGTTCTTATTTACCTCACTTTAAACGAAATCTCAGAAGATGGTTTAAGGTACTGTGCAGCTTCTGCAGTGAAAATATCAGTGATGCAATGACACATCTGATACCACAAGATGTTAAAAGTTCAAACTGGACATTTTACTACTGGTGTAAGAAAATTATGTACTGACAGCCAAGTAACTACCACAACAGCCTGTTGGATGCATATTTGGTAGCATTTGTCTCATATATGTCTGCATTATAATTCTTTTATCTGCACAGAGCTGTTACTTATACAACAATTACTTGTTTTTTTCAGGAAACTGATTTGACCCCTATGCTCCATTCTTTGACTGATGCTGTGTGCCGCACTTTTCCTCTGTCTCGCTACACATCTGTCACCCGTACTGAGAAATTGCAGGCATTTGTCGCTGATCACCTGCCACGATCTGTATATGACATTATATATACATGAACACACTTCCAGAAGAGTGACAATGCTTTCATACACAATAATGGTATATATATAGGCAATGTAATTAGATATGTCACTGAGAAGAACAAAGTGGACATGTTCACAGATACACTAAAAAATACTATTATTCGGTGTTACATGCGGTTATAGTTTACAGTTGTAATTACATGTGCTGTGGTCATGTTGGGCTTGAATACCAGCTTTAGAAGCAAATAAAAGTTAATGTAAAGTATAGAACAACTTGCTGTGTACAGCAGCAGAGAGAGTGAGAATATCAGATGTTGGATGAAAGGATGAGAAGCAGAGTTCCACATTGCATTTTGCCTCACCCAGTCCAGTGTTTTTCCATGCCATGGTTCTCTGTCCCATTTCCACCACAAGTAGCATGCTTTGAGGATGCATCTAAAAGGAAGCACTGATCTGATTTTTGTCCAAACAAACCTTTAGGTAAGTCAGAAGAGAACTGACATTTATTACACTTTGCCTGGGTCCTAGATGGTACACATGAAGGGCCCTTCAGTGTAGATATTCAGCTTTTAAGTTTTCACGATATGAAAACTAATTTTCGCCATGGCTGAAATAAGGTACATGTGATAATGATCTATGCAATTTTTATTAAGCTTTAAAGAATGACCTTTTATCTCATATTGTCAAATATTGGCCATTATGTTTGTTTGTTTGTTTGTCTGTCTGTCTGTCTGTCTGTTTCTCATACATTCTATAAATCTAGGAAGGGTTAAAAACCTTATGGATATAGAATAAGTCAATACAATGGATAAAAAATACGTGTAGTAATAAGAAATGTATAAAAAGAGAAGAAGTTTGAATATGATTACATTGAGTTTATAATTTATTGTGTACACATAAATGCAAACAGCTATAAATATAACTATATAATATGAACATTCAAAACTGGGAAAGAATGTGATGAAGTTTGTATGTCATTTCATTACAACCTTCAGAGCAAAATTGAACAGTAACAGTCAATTAGTTCCAATGGAAGTTATGATAATGAGCCATGGACTGTCATTCTCTATTTACTTTAAAGTATTCATCAAGTGAGAAAGTATTTAGAACATAGGAAACATTTTAATGCTGATTGTGAGCTGATACTACAAGAGCCATCACTTACAACCTTGTGCGAGATATGAGGTTCTCACAATGGTGCTGCTGAAAGTTTAAGTCTTGTGATATGTACCTAGTGTCATTGTTTGGCAAGTGGTTACTCCAAAGGTAGTAACTGTGATATCTTTTTCGCCAATTCCGTTTGTTGAAAGTTGAATTCTCATTTTTTGCTGTTGTTTGATCAAAAGAATGTTGGCAACTAGAACTGGGGGGAGTCATAAAGCTTATCATTGATTTTCATCTTGCACCCAGATTAATGTCTGGAGCTATACCTCCACTCCCCAATATGCTATCATGGCATAATGCGTAATTAAGTATACTGACAATATTGCTTTTACCTTTACCATTGTGACAATTATTCCCTCCTCCTTTCCCATTGTATAAACCTCCTGACAAAAGAACTACACCAACACGGCACACATTGCTCTATGTCCCGTGTAGGGAATGACTGTCCAGCACAAAATTTCAAGTTTTCACGACCGTGACTATGAAAATTGCCGTCTTTTGGGACGTCACGCGACGTTTCGGAAGAACTCACATTTCTACCAACATGGAGTTCGTTCCCGCAAAACGTCGCGACAGAAACTTTCAAGGACTTTCAATCGTCTTATTCAATATAGTAACACAAAACTAGTTCACACTCCTTAGTATAATTGATCGTGTATGGGCCGTGCATTACACAGGGACCTTTTCTTTCGCGAGTCTCTTCAACCCCGCGAATTAATGACGACTCATGGTAGGCGTGTGGCATGTACACGGCAGGTTATTTCGGGTCATGCCAAGAAGTGAAACTGTTTTATGAAACGGTTTGGTTCCCAGCTGTATGCACGTGCAACAGTTTTAAAGCTCTACGGTCCGGCTGAGACTTTCTGAAGGTATATTTCTATGCTTTTTATTACGTTTGCAGCACTGTATGTACGCCTAGAACAAAGTGGGTAGCGGTTCGTGCTAACGGTGCGTAGTTGTCCGTTGATTGTCTGTTGTGGTTTGTTTCAGCCGAAATCTAGGGTATGTGTACTCACATATAAGAGATTATCCTTCGTCGATACGGATCATAAGTAAAAAAAAACTGCATAACGTGTGTGAAATTTAGTCCACTTTTGTTGTGAACACGAATCCATGTGCGTTAATATAACCAAATTTTGTATACTTTTACTTTACCGGTTATATTCACAAAATACCGAACGATTTATGTGTAACTAATTAATAGACGTCTGAAGTAGAGGTGGGGAACATAAATGGGTTGTGAGTTCGTCGCCACCGAAGCAAGTATTGATTATATGAGGCGTGAGAGGGTAATGACCCAGACTGTCCACGACCTTCCTCAAATAGTTGGTACCCCCAGAGTTCACACTGTTAGTCTTGTTTGGATAGTGACAGGACCCTAGTTTCTTTTATGATACGAACTATTTTTAGTTCGTGCCGCCTGTGAATTTTTTCCAGTACTGGTCACCTAGGTGAAATCAATTTTTAAGTGCTCCAGGTAAACTGAAATCCGTATGATGATATTACATGCCGTTTTGACATTGTAAATCATGAAACCACGCGTTAAAAGTGTGCGTTTGTAGAGACTTAATAAGTGTTTTTTCTAAATCTCATTTTGCAGAACTAGAATAAACATAACCTTTCAAATTCACTGTAACCCATAGATCTCCTAAAATAAATTTGTGTGTGTTTTATACTTGTAGTTTTTATTATTGTTTGCAGTTTTGTTTTTTAGTTTTTGTTTTATCTTTTAATTTTTTAATGTTTCCTGTATTTTTCATAATATGTGTCCAACTAAATGCACGTGCACTCAGTTGGCATATGTCATCATCATCATCATCTACATATTTTGGCCCTTCTGGGTCATCATCTGGGAGAATCAGGGACATGAGAAAATACTGCATGCATGAAACATTAATGTGCATCATGACTAGCAAGTGCAACTAAAATATTCATAGGACATAAGCGTGAGTTAAACATTTGCAATATGAATGTTGACATACCAAGAAGTACTTCACAATTTACGTGCCACAGAGTGAAACATGACATTTATCCAGCAAAATTTGCTGTTAACTGGTACCAAAAGGCTTAAAAGTTAATAGATTTTCAGCTACCTCAACCACTCATTCTGATACAGTAGTAAATATGACAATAACCAGTCATTCATTCACTCATTTTCCAGAGTTTGCACTGAATTGGGTCAGACATAGATGGCATTAAATACAGAGAATTCTTCAACTGGGAATGGCGTACCTTTCAAGGTTGTTGACTTAACACGAGAAAAGAGGAAGGGTGTTGTGGCAGCCACATTACAGGATCTTATTATTCGCGGTATGATGTAACTTATGTTGGTAGTATATTCAATATATTCTTCTTAGCTGTGATATTCTTCTTCCAAAGTGTGCATTTGTAGTTAATTTCAATTTTCTTTGTCCTTGTTTTAGCTCGCGATAAAATGGGCCTTCCAACGGATGTTCCTGTGAAGGTTGTCTTAGAGCAGGATGGCACAGAAATTGATGATGACGAGTACTTCAATACGATGGAGAGAAACACCACCCTTATGATTCTGATTAATGATCAGAAATGGTTACCTCCTGGAAAATTACCTAGGTTAGAATAAACTGTTATTGTCTGTAATTCAGTAAGTATTGGGGACTCTTGATATGAGTGCAAAATGTACGGGTTGTGACACAGGTACGCCATGCACATCAGTTTCAAAGTTCTAGGATATCTGGTTTCTGTGTATACAAAGTAAATATTATACTGAGTGTTTTAATATCATATAGCAATTGTCTTTGAAGAATTTTTCAGTCAAAGAGTTGTCTAAAAGACATAGCATAATTGTAATGTTGTTGGGTCACAGAATGTACAAAATCTCTCTCCTTGTTTCTAGGTACCAAATAATAGTGGATGAACCGGATTCTAGTGGGACATATACAAAAAGGGATTTGGGTGGTTTGGTAGAACGTTTGCAAGGAGATCTTACTCATATATCATTGCTTGGAGGAAAAGACCTGGAATTGTTGAGTGATATGGACCCTGAAAGTTTAGCAGACATCATGCCTGATAAGTAAGTATAAAGAAGGCCTATTTTTTTACAAGTCATAACTCTTTGCTGCCAGAATTAAATTCCAGGTGCAATCTGCGGAGTGCCAGGATTTAATTTTTTTGGACAGAACAGTAATAACCAAGGTTAGTGGTGGCAGGAAAAAAAACTGCAACATGGCTGCACAAGAATGACCATAATTGGCCAAAGCTTATGCTGCATTGTAAGGAAATTTGGACCTCATTTGGAATGCATCATATGCGTCATTCAGTGTCAGAGGACTCTTAGAGTCTCTGATATTGGAACAGATGTTTGGATTAAGGTTCTTTCTTTGTTACAATTCTTTCAGAAGAAAATGCATGATGTATGTACTCCTGTACATGAACAAGTTAGGTTTCACAGGTCTTTTTTGTAAGCATTTTGTTTATAAGTCCAGTGTTGCTCCTGTCAGTACCAAACTCAATTACGCATGTAGTATTGTGCATATATCTTACAGTACAGTGTATCTTACCATATATTCTTAGGTTTTGGAGTGGGTTTCAAGTTATGTAATCTCTACACTTGTATGAGGGGGTGCTGATAAGTCCTGTGCCCGACCAGGAAGGAAACAAGCTACAGCAACCAAACTCTGGATTTATTCAACATACTCCCCACGAAACTCAATACACTTCTTAGCCCATTACTCTAACTTTTGCAAGCCACTCAAAAAAAATTCAGAAGATTGTCCATCCAACCAGGTCTCCACGGCAGCAGTGACCTCCGTGTCGGATGAAAAATGGCGACCTTTCAATTGTTTTTACAGTCAGGGAACATGTGGTAATCCGATGGGGCCAGATCCGGAGAATAGGGTGGGTGATCAAGACATTGGAAGCCCAGGTAGGCCAGTTTTTTCTAGGTTGCAAGTGCCCGGTGAGCCGGAGCATTGTCATGCAAGAACAAGACCCCCTTAGTGACTTTCCCATGGTGTTTTTACGTCAAAGTGTCCTTCAGTTGCACCAGCAGAGATGAGTAATACTCAACGTTGATAGTTTGGCCCTTTGGAAGATGATCAGAGAGGAGGATGCCGTCTTGATCCCAAAAAATCGAGGCAAGAACTTTTCTAGCGGATTTTTGCACTTGGAATTTTTTTGGGTAGGGTGAGCCGCTATGTTGCCACTCCATTGATTGTTGCTTTGTCTCTGGATCATAGTGATATAACCAGGTTTCATCCATGGTCACCAATCACGACAGGAAATCCTTTGGATCATGCTGAAAAAATTCCAAAAGTTGCTCAGACAACTAGCACCATTGTCGTTTTTGATTCGCTTTCAGGCATTTCAGGACCCACTTCATGGAGAGCTTCAGCATGTCCAAATCTTCATGAATGATGAACCCAACCAGCACACGTGAGATGCCCAGTTGCTCAGCTGTTGATGTAACTGAAATCCGGCGGTCTTCCAAGATTAGTTCATTCATTTGATCAATAATCTCCGGGGTGGTCACTGTTTTGGTCATCCAGGACGAGGCGCATCACAGGTGGAAAAATCACCATGTTTAAACTGGGTCACCCAGTTTTTGACAGTGGCATACGATGGTGCATGTTCTCCTAATGTTTCTGTCAGAATGGCGTGAATTTCCTTTGGCACCTTGCCTTGCAGCTAAAAAAACTTGATGACAGCTCACTCCTTGATGTTGTTGAGATCGCACGTGTCGCCTGACATGCTTCCTTTCAGCCTCTGTAACAAGAAAAGACTTGCAATTCGGCACATGAACAGACCCCTCTTTCCAGTGACACTATCGATTCCGTCCTACGACATCAGAATTAGGTTGGGCTAAGGATTTATCAGCACCCCCTCATATATGCCAGTGGTTATTCATGTTCTGCAGTTGTAGTTGCTATTTCCCTTTGGAGCTTGTGTTTGCCTGTCTGCTGTCTCGCAAAACTTGGCAAGAGATGTGTGCACAGTGTTGGTCTTTCTGTCATTGTAAGTCAATTTGTAGTAGGCAATAGCATCATGAACAACTGCTTTCACCTTAGTCAACCTTTCAGTGTTAGTGTTCTGGCACTCAAAACAAGCTAGTTTCTTGTCTGTTGTACTGACCTTCAGTCAACTGCATGGTGGTGGACTTCTTGTTTTGCCAAGCCTGTTGTGCCTTCCCACTTATGTCATCCTCCAGCTTGTCTTGATCCACCTCTGTAAAATCCTTATTTGTCAACGTCTGAGTATGACATTATGACAGTTACTTCCCCCAAATCCAAGTGCAGTTCCCTGCTAGTATCCACTTAATTGCAAATCCCAGAATCCACAGTCACCTCAGATGCCTAGATATGGACAGATTGGGGTCATAGCTGCATCTGTACACCATTCATGTTGGAAGCTGGAAGCATTATGTCCTTGTAATTGTTAGTCATTGTAGACCTGTGTCAGCATCACTCCACAGTCTCCTTTTGCATCATTCACAGCCTGCCTGAAAGTAGCTGTGGCTGCACTCCTGTCTTTAGTGACCATTTGTGTTTATATTAGAGTTTCTAATGAGTTAATTTTTTTTTAAATTAGTGGAAGCAATAAAATTTAAACATGAAACATTCTGAATATGGTGCCAGTTACTAGAGTGGTTTAGATTCTGGCTTACAAGGGTAATGGTTATATACTCCTTAGCCCAGGGTATAAATTCAGGGTCTTTTAAAATGAAACAAGCAGGTAAAAAAAAAAGTTCTAACTCTTCAAGTTTTATCCCCTAATTACAGGTTAGAACATAGATTTCTTGACAAAATATTTTAAGCATCATGTAATTATCCCTTTGGTGGTTAATGTCTGGTTAAGGTAATGGCATTTAATGGCCTACCTGTGCAGATCTCATTTGAATTCTGGTGTTCTGCAGCTCATGCTAGGCATTTAAATTAACCCTTGTTAATGTTACTCATTCAGCATCTTTGTTATGGTACTCCTTTGTTTATATTGTGCCAGTAAAAATTTTACATTTGTATTTTTTTCTCTTTCTTATGTTTTTAGATGATGAACTTCTTGTAGACATTTTTTTGAAGTGCCAATTCAAGAGGGGGACTGGTGGCACAGTGGTTAAGGTGCTGTGCTACAAATCGGAAGGTCGCTGGTTCGATCCCGGCTGGTGTCATTGGAATTTTTCATGGACATAAAATCCTTCTGATCGCACTATGGCCCTGGGGTCGACCCAGCTTCTAACAGAAATGATTACCAGGAGCATTTCCTGGGGGTAAAGGTGGCCGGTGCGTAAGGCTGACAACCTTACCACCATCCTGTGCCGTTGCAATGAAATCTGGGAACCTTAACTTCCTGGAACCCTCTGGGCCACTCCAGGCCTGTAATGGGACTGCTTTACCTTTACCTTTACCAATTCGAGAGTACAACAAAGTAATCTCTCTCTCTCTCCATCTGGAGTTTCATAGGAACATGTTTATATCTGTATGGTTGCTGTTAGAAATTAATGAAGTATATTTTATTGAGTAGGTATGTAATGTAAACAAACATATTTACAGTTTATCTGTGACTGAATACATGAGAAATGCATTTATCCCAGCACATACATGCAGCACTTTAGGTGCATCTTGATTCTCATTTTCAGGGCTTTAGATACATGGATGATGCTATAGTTCAGTCACTACAGCAAACTCATTGCAATTGCAAGCAGCTCACCTATAAGTGTGGTACAGGCCTAAGACTCACCTGTTGCCTGTTCCAGCAGAACCTTCCTAGAGCAGCTGAAGGAAGCTAGTGGAAGATTTCTATCAGAAAAGCGCCAGGCTCAGGAAGCCATGGAGTTGCTCAAAATGTACCATGCTTCCCAATAGAAGGAGCATATGAAAGTAAAAGTGGGGGAAATAATGTGAAGTAGCCCGTAATAGGGTGAGTTACTTTTATACACAAATTGTTCACATTAACTTGCCTGATTGGTATCAATAATTTGCATAAATTGGTATAAACTCTCAACTACCCTTTTCCTGAAGGAAGCAGGTAAAATGATAGTGATCTCAGATATTTTAACAACACAGGGATATAACAATCATTAAAATGTGCATTAAAAAGTGTTTGCTCCAAAAAATTTTTTCACCAAGATACACATTGCTCATAAAATTACCCATATATAATTCCAAGAAGGTTGTCACTATACTTTTACAGATGGTGTTCAATTTAATGCAGTGACTACCATGTACAGATTTCTCATTAAAAAGTCAGTATTACTGATAATGTGTTACGATTGTGCAGTCTGTGCATTATGACAGGTAGATTCTTGAATGTTTTGCTTGTAAAGTCTTTACACAGTGGTTTTAAAATTTGTATTTTTAATATTATATAGAAACATAACACCAATATTGCTTCCTCAAGAAAAATGTAAATACTTGCAAAACAGTTTTCAATAAATGTATACACACATTTTTAAATTCACTTACAGAATTTGTATTTCCTAGTCAGGAAATGAGGAACTTTGTCACTTATCAGCAGTTGCTGTTCAGCTATCTGACTCTGGTTTGCTGTTGACATGTCAACAGGCTACCAAAAAGGTCAATGCAGACTTCAGTGCTGTTTGAATTACATAGTTACCTTGAAGCAGGTTTGCTGTCTTATTACTTTGTGTAAGTGTGGTCACATCAACAATTATCTGATTTGTGTATTAGCATGTAGCTGTGTGATTGAGAAGCCACTAATGGTAGCTTAATTATTTCAGATGATGGCTTACCAATTAGAAAGCTGTTCATCCCATACAGCACACGTATTAATGGGTCAGTCCAGGAATTTGAATTGTATTTTCCCACTATGGTCACATATCAATGTCAGAACATGAAAATAATTATATTATTATTATTATTATTATTATTATTATTAGTGCTTGGTGAAGCACTGTAATCATTTAAATTCAGAAATTTCCTGTGGTATATGAGGTAGATGTGTAGTATTAACCCTTTGTATAACCTACATTCATTATTTGTCTGTATTGATTTTAGTCATGCTGTAGTTGATTTGCTTCGACTGTGTGACACATGCCATGCAACCAACTTTACACTGCCACCCATAATACTAAGTAAAACATCAATATTCTGGATAAAATAAATTCATTCACTTACAGAAGTATTTCTATGCCTGATAAATGAATTTGTCAGGTTACTTGCATATCTGTTAGGTACAGCTGACTGCCAATACTGTACTTCACATCACACACTGGAACATTCCTCAGTGGACCACCACTGGTTCCCAACCAGTGCTACCTTCATTCCAGGTATAGTGTTATTAGAAACAAATAATCAAATTAATGTAAAGGTAGTTGTAAGGCTTCTTTGCAATTTGCAGGTTGCACATACTATCTTTAGGTGACTGGGATAGTGTAGTTGGTGTAGTGACATGCAATGGGCTTGATGGTCCAGGGATCAAATCCTGGCGAGGGTGAGGTTTGCAGTGTCCGACCAGACTGGCCCTGAAACCCGCCCAGCCTCCTGTGCAAGGGGGGTAAAGTAGCTGGTAAGTGATTCTGACAACTCACCCCCATCTAGTGCCAAGGTTTTTAATGGGTTGGAACTATACCTTTACCTCTAATCTGTGCCTGCTCAGGCATGTCATGGTGGGTACTGGGTCTCTCCTGGAGGTAAAGCGGCCAAGGTGGGTGCTGACCGCCCACCCCCATCCAGCACAGAGGTCATGAATGGGTGGCGATATATCTCTCCCTTCCCTCTATGCCTGCACAGGCATGTGGTGGGGTGACTACCTTTTACGTATTATCTGTGTGGAGAAGAGTGCCTAAAAGTGTGGAAACCACTGTTCTGGGGTTAAGCAGGGTGTTGAAAGTGGTGTTACTTAAAACAACAATGAGACATGTCATTTTCTGTGTTTTGGATGTTCATGATGCTGTAATTACAGTTAGAATTATTCTTATTAGAGCAGTTAGAAACCACACATATTTTGTATTGTTAGTGAAATAGTAATTCACAAATTTTTATTGGACCTAACATATGAGTATAGATTTTTTTTTTTGGGTAGGAAATATAACCTTCCACACACACACATACACACCCACCTCTTTTGAATGTAACTGGGTCTGATTGATGCACCAATTGTATGTCTACTGAAATTTATGTGGTGAATTGCAGTGGTCCAGTCTCCAACCATTTGTCGGTGTTGTTAGAAGAAAGAACAAATTTAAGTCATTCCTAAAGTAATTGTTTTGTCAGAAAGTATTTTCATATACAGGGTGTATCAAAATGATTGGAGTGGTTTTGAAGTTGATTATATTCACAAGTATGGTGAACAGAATTATAAATACTAGTAGAAATGAAAGAGTAACTCAACAAGTTTATGACACATA
>Ga0123355_10014779_pt1 | contig 12225 bp, 11 predicted proteins | sample TergutEmb28metaG_3_FD_89872 | JGI IMG/M metagenome (GOLD analysis project Ga0123355, IMG submission 89872) | Embiratermes neotenicus P1 segment gut microbial communities from Petit-Saut dam, French Guiana - Emb289 P1 | ecosystem: Host-associated > Arthropoda: Insects > Digestive system > Gut ...
AACCGGAGGGAAGGAGACCACTGGGGAGACCTAAGCGTAGATGGGTGGATAATATTAGGATGGATCTCCAGGAGGTGGGATGTGGGTATATGGACTGGATTGGGCTGGCCCAGGATAGAGACAAGTGGCTTACACTTGTGATTACGGTAATGAACCTTCGGGTTCCATAAAATGCGGGAAATTTCTTAACTAGCTGCAAACCAGTTAGCTTCTCAAGAAGGACTCTGCGCCATGGAGTAAGTAAGTAAGTAACGGCAATTGTGCTTGCGCTAACGGATTTCACGTCTTAGTTGAGGACCTTGACATGGTCTTCGTAGGGACTCCTGCCACAAACAAAAGTTCTACTGGGAGGAAGAGCTTTGGTTGGACGGACATCTGGGGTTCGAAGCCATGGAGGGCAAATCACATAAGATAAACGCATTTACACTCTTTCTAGAAGGTGGGGGGGGGGGGGTACTTACGTTTCATTAAAGGAGGAACCAAAAATATTCCCACATTTTGTTAAGTGCGTTGAAGAGAAGATGATATGTGTAATGTATTATATACCGTCAGTACACAACAAAATGTCAGTACACCGATATAAAATATATAGTCAGGTTACATTACGGCTATATGTTTCGACCGTAAACGGTCATCATCAGGCCAACAGAGAACATTTTTAAGGTATTGATATATTGTTGTGTATTAACGGTCTATAATACACTCTACAAATTTATTACTGCACAACGGGATGGCCTCTGTAAAAAAAATGATTATTTGCTTATGACATTTTGGTTTATGAAATGACACCTTCTCAACGGCACAGATTCCATACCGTCAGCAGGAACTTGACTATAAACGGTGAATCTGAAGGACGTGTTGGCTTCTATCAGTGTTTTGTTTAACGAATATCTGAACTGTAAATATTATATACAGCGTCAGCTATGGATAAGTGAATGGCTATAAAGCCTTAGAGGAATGGTGGGGGAAAACCGAAATAATCGGAGAAAAATCTGTAGCAGTGCCACTTTGCACACCACCACAAATCTCACCTTTAGTGGTCTGCGTTCGAACCCAGAATTCCGAGGTTACGGGCTGGCATATAACTGCCTGAGCCATGACACGGCCCAGGAGGAGGTACAGCTTATGATCTTCTTTAACGTAATACCTTGTCATTTGTCTGAATGGCTTGACCAAAATAACATAACATAGGTCTGGACGACAGGGACCTGCTCCAGGCATGGAATTCGGGACTCCATAAATAACAAACAAAAGTGCCAACCACTCGTTAAAATTTGCGGTTATTAACCGAGCATACTATCATAGCAATATGTTTGTTTTCAAGGCAGCTCAAATATGGCCCGCCAGCAGGAGTCGGCATAAAGCTGTCAACGGAAATTTCGACCCATCACCTGAAAATTGTGTGGTCACAAGTTGGAAAACGCTGCTATGTGAAGTTGTCAGCGTGGGCGTGGTGAAGGAACCGGTATACAGCGTCAAGCTCACTGTAACATTTGGGAAAACCGCTTTGGTCAAGACACTCTCCACGTCAAAGTCCTCTGGAGCAGTAACGCAGAGAAGCCGGGAATCTTTCTACACGTCAGTAAGCCAAGTATTACCAACACTGCGCAGACAAAATCATCAGTCTAATCAGGAATGTGCCACATTAACCAACTACAATATTGTTCAAAATTAACCAAAACATCCTTTCCATTAATAAACCAGCAAAACCTTGGCGGAAGTCCAATCAGTCTGAGTGAAAGGTACAGTCAACCTCCCACCCTCTTCTTCCATCAACTTCTGTCTAGAATAACAAAACGCAATGGCCGGCGGTCTTAATAAACGATCTGGGAGATGAACGAGGAGAAAAAGGAAGAATATAAAAAAAATCCTCTACGCCTTTATTCCTTCATATTAGATGTGAAGCTGAATTTTTCTTTAAGGAAAAAAAAAAAAGAAAAAAGAAAGTGAAATAAGAGGTTGGTAGTAATAACATTCTACGAATAACAGCCGGAAGGCTTCAAGGCGTATTTAAACTCATAACGGGGTGCAGAAGGGTTGTAACAAGGAGGTAAGGGATGGTTTGCAAACTGCAGCTCTACATTTTTTTTTAAATTATGCGATGGTTAGGAGATGAGTGCGATCTAAATGATCAGCAGTTTCAGACGTAATAATTTGAAACCCAAGACAATGAAACTGTAATGTTTATTGTCAAGAAGACTGAATTTGTGGTGATTATAGTGACAGTAAATGTGATTGTAGTTCTGGATATGATTATGCCATAGGGACGGGACGTGAATGGCGTTTAACAGCCCTTCCAGCAAATACAGAGATGTTTATCTCATTGATTGTTCCTGAAACTTGAGTAGCTGGATGGATAGTAGGACGATGATTTTGGGAAGAACAAACCAAGACCCAATCACACCAAACACGCACTTTTATTTTGATAAAGAATATGCATTTGACATTCAGAGGACCCTGCATCGTGATATATTCTTATAATAAAAGCCAACAATATGCACTATTTCTCAAATTTATTCTGGTAAAGAACTCTACATGTTTCGGACACACTTACTGTCCATCATCAGGAGTCTTAATACTCTATTCACAGTAATTGGTGTTTGTCATACTAGTTATGTTGACTGTCTGCTAGCGAGGTCAGGATGTTCCATTCTGACCTCGCTAGCACAGTGCTGCGTGTACAATGTTGAGACTCCTGATGATGGACAGTAAGTCTGTCCGAAACATGTAGAGTTCTTTACCAAAATAAATTTGAGAAATAAGGCATCTTGTTGGTTTTTATTATAAGAAAGAATATGCTTCACGAGAGTATCCGCATTCACAGGCGTCAACCAAACTAAAATAAATATTCCATCAACTGAAAGATCCCCGATGTTTGGATTCAGGTGACACGGGTAGCAAGTATTCATCTTCAGAAGTACCTGGGATCAGTACGTTAGATTTGGACTGAAGACTACCCAGGGTTATAATATAACCAACTGATATATATATATATATATATATATATATGTGTGTGTCTGTGTGTGTGTGGGTGTGGGTGTGTGTGTGTGTGGGTGGGTGTGTGTAGGGGTGGGTGGGTGGGTGTGTGTGTGTGAAGACAGGAAAAACTAAAGTATTTTGAAACAAAATAGTTGGAAAAGCACAGTTATAAACCAAAATACAAGAACACAAGTCAAGAGCACAGACTGTGAATCTACGCGTGCGCGCGCGCGTGTATGAAACGTACCTTTTCTAAGTTAATTTTTCAAAATTCCTTCATACCAAATATATAGCACGCATACGCTATAAAAAGAAAAAGTGAAATTTCAATCCATACTAACAACAGGACTTTAATTACGAAAGTTAAAATGCGAAGCTGCTTCAGATGTGTTCCTCCCTGATGTTTCGGGTTACGGCAAGCAGAGAAACAAATCCCCGACATTTTAAATGTCTGCGAATCCGACGCAAAAGGCGATGTTTCACCTGCACGCAAGGACGTAAGTAACGGATCATGAAGAAAGATTTCGAAGTACAGACCCAAAAGATTTTAATTTTAGCGTTAGATGAAGAGCAGTGATCAGCTTCGTGTCATTTTGGCCGCTACATTCCGTCCCCGGAACACTTTATATTTTTGGTTCGGTGGTCCCGTTGGGAGCGGTAGCAGCTTGATGTCGGGTGTCTTCAAAAGAACTGGTTATAGTCTCTGTACTCTGAACGGTCGGTTTCACGGGCTCAAAATTGCTATAATTCGTCGTGTTTTGTGCAGAAATTCTCGAATTCTAATTCAAGACAGGTAAGGAGATAAAACAGCAAACATCACTGTTCCAAATAAATCATGAACCCCCCAGCCCCTCCCCAACACCAAAACATGTATCACCTTCAGAAGGCGCCAAAAAGTGAAGAATTCATACAAAGTAAAAGTGAAGTTGTCCCTGATCACGCCATGAAGCCATGTGGTGGAGTGGAGATAATAGTTCCAATCATTTTTAACTTCAACATGTAAGGGGGTGAGTGGTCAGCTTCACGCTCTGGCCGCCTTATCCTCGGTACCCACTGAGTAAAGGGTGGGTGGGAACAGAGTCGGCTTGGACGATGTGGAGAAAAGAAAAATTTCTTGCCTCTGCCAGGAGGTGAACCGTGGCTCTCCGGTCACCCAGCCCGTAACCGAGATATTACCATACTATACACTGAAGAAGGCAAAGTAAGCACAACATTAAAGTGTTTTAAGAGCAAGCACCGACTTAATCGAAGTTCAGCAGGTCTACAAGGTAGATGTGGTAGAGGCGAGTGAAGTGACAGCAAGGGAGGAAAGAGCTGGAAAGGCAAGCAGTAGTTCCGGCAATCAGCCTTAATCGATGCTGTAATCCATCACACAGGTTGAGCTACCCTCGCTAAACCGGTAGACGAGGGGTGAAGCTGCAACAGCAATCGTGTCCTGTCTACAGTCCGACACAAAGTATCACGACTGTCTCGGTCACAGCAGTATAGGACATCCATCCCGAAAGCCCTAAGTTATGTGATGGAATTAAGACGCCTTACGTTCTGCTAGCAAGAATCGTAATTTATGCCTAAATCAGTAGTGTGCCATTCATAAAGGGCAAGAACGTTGCGAGAAATTATCATTACAATTTTGACGCAGGTTTGAATTGCATGGTAAGCGGTATTTGGAGAGGAAACCATTTCGCAAAACTAAGTGGTGCTGTGGCATAAAACGTTAGTCTACTAGTCACTTGATGCATCGAAAGTTTAATATTCAACAAGACTGGCAATGTAAGTATAACGTAACATGGAGGCGCGTTCGCGTAACCATTGTTGCCGTCCAAAAGCAATAACTATTACATATTCTGAATGTGTGTGTGTGTGTGTGTGTGTGTAGCCTTAGTTATGCAGCATGCAGTGCGCATACGCCATTTGTCACCTTTGGTCTGTCTGGTTCTACAATATCTTTCCGCCTTATCTCATAAAGGGTACGATCTTCTATTAAGAGGAAAAACGTACCTGAACATAAAATGTGTGTTTTGTTTTTCTCTACAACTTTTGTCTGAAACATATCTCATCCCCAGAAGAAATGACCGAGTTAAGACCACAAATATAAATTGGTCTTCATGTAAAGTACCCACTATACTATTCATATTGCAATGAAACTTCCTCGAGAAATTTTCAAAAAATGTTCAACTACCCAATTTCATGAAAATCCGTCCAGTGGGAGCAGAAATGTTCCATGCTGACGGAAGGACGGGCGGACGGACAGACAGCCATTACGAAGCCAATATTCGTGTTTCCCAATTTTCTGAACGCGCCTAAAAATTGTACATTCTGCCCACAATGTATTTGCGTGTTTTGCAATAATCTCGGAACAAACAGCGACTTTTGCCTACATAACATAAACTAACTGGTTTTTATAAATGAAATGAAAAGTGTTTACTGCGCGATACGCAATGGATCTGTAAATAAAACTATTTACGCTTCGTCTTTCAAGGGTTAGTTCAGTCACACTTGTCCTCAGGTTTAAAGATGCCGGTCTTTGAAACAGCACTCAATATTAAACTGTAGCACAATTTTTGTGCCACTCTGTGTATGATATCTCTGTAACGACATTATAACACTTCATTTGACTAATCGGCCCAGATCCTTACAGTTTCGCACGGTCGCCATGTTTGGAACTGTTAACATATTACATGCGATGTGTGCAGATATCCAAACGACCTATGTACCTATCAAGTGTTATACGTTTAATCCGGACTGTTCATTAGCTACCGATATTAAACGAAAAGCTGAATGAGGCCTACATTTCGCGCATCCGCCATGTTATTCTTTAACATCTACCAATATAAGACGTCGATAAAAGGTGCATTTTTAGAAGATCTCTTATATATTTTGGGAATTAAGAATGTTCCATTTCGTGTATTAAAGAGGATATTTCAAGACAAGGCAATGCACATTTGTAAGAAGTGTTTATCACTTATTATTCTGTCACCAACACGTTTTGTTCGCTGTCGCGATCATCATCAACGTAACTTACATGAATATTAGGAATTCAAACAAGTTTTTAAAATTCACAAGTGAAACAAACACTCAGTGTTTACAGAAAATGTCTCAAACGTATCAGTCACTAAAAGGCAGTTTTAGCAACCATTAGAATCTAACAAAATTCAGTTTCTTTAAAAAATTACGTAAAAATGCATTAAAAAACTGGGTGTATTGTATTTTGTAGTTTATGTACACCCTATAGGCTCTATAGAAGTGTGTGTTACGAGGGGCGTTTGAGAATTCTTAAAGTAATTTTTCCTTTGTATATGTGTGTGTGTGTGTGTGTGTGTGTGTATATATATATATATATATATATTGTGGGCCGGGTATCTCAGTCGGTATAGCGACTTACAACAGGCTGGACGGTCCGGGGCCGAATCCCGGTGGGGACGAGATTTTCCGACCGTCCTGACCGGCCCTGGGTTCCACCCAGCCTCCTGTAAAATGGGTACCGGATCTTTCCCGGGGGTAAAGTGTGGCCGGGGCGTGCTGATGACCGCACACCCCCTTCTAATGCCGCGGTCATGGAAGAGTAGAGCTATACCTCTACCCACTCTCTGGGCCACACCGGACCTGTAACGGGATCAGTTTACCTTTTGTATATAATGTGTGTGTGTGTGTGTGTGTATATATATATACATACATACATATACGTTTATTATGTGTTTTATATAGTTCTAAGAAACTAAATTTTATTAGATTGTAATGGTATATAAAACTGTCTTTTAGTGACCGTATAATAAGTTTGAGACATTCTTTGTATAAACTGAGTGTTTCACTTGTAAATCTTTACAAATTTGTTTGGATCCCCAATATTATTGTAAGTTACCTTGACGATAGTGACAGCGATCAAAACCTGTTGGTGACCGAATAATAAGTGATAAACACCTCTTACAAATGTGCATTGGTTGGTCTTGTTATGAGAATTGAAATATTTTTGGCCATCCATTTAATGGTGACACATGCTGCTTACACCAATGAAGAGTACAGCAGTTATAGTGCTTAGCCCTGATTCGTCACATCTATAAGCTACGTTTGTTATTTCTGCCTGACTTACCTTCAGTTATAACCTCGCAGACCTTAAATGTCAAACTAATGTAACACCACTTTGTCTCCGTCAATTCCAAAATTACACACGTCACGGTATACCCATCAGACGTGGCAGCTAGGTCAGGTTCTTTCTGATCCCCACCCCAGACATCAAAAGGGGATGACGACAGACTTCTGATTGATTCCTCCGCCTTACGATCCAAAGCTTCGGCGAGTGAAAACGTCTGAAGCTTCCCCGCCACTGAGCGACTCGCATGAAGAAAGATCACACCGCGATACCGAGGTACAGTCAGTCACTTACCTATAGGGTAGTAATCAGAAGGAAAAATTCGGAGACGTGCATACAAGGCAGCCACACAGCGAGTATTACTTGCCAAAACGAAAGTGCTTTCTGACAGGATTCCTCCAATATTCATAATTTTATAGAACCCTGCGTATGACATGTTACAAGATCCAATTAATTAAAAACTTTCAACAAACAGCTGCGAAAAACGACTATAAGCTTCGTTGTGTGTGTCTCTCCGTCCACAACAATCAGCGCGACTCCCATCAGACAGGTTTTCGTGTAATTTTATATTTGGGATTTCTACTAAAGTCTCTCGATATATTCAGTTTTTCGGTTCAATGCGGACCTGAATAACAGATAATTCGCATAAATAAAAGGTAAAGCAGACCCGTTACAGGCCCGGTGGGGCCTACAGGGTTCCAGGAAGTAAAGGTTCCCAGATTACCTGACAACGGCACAAGTTGGTGGTAGGTTGTCAGCCTTACGCACCGGCCGCCTTTACCCCCAGGAAATACTCCTGGTACTCATTTCTGTTAGAGGCTGAGTCGACTCCAGGGCCATAGTGCGATCGGAAGTAGTTTATGTCAATGAAGAACCACTGACACTAGCTGGGATCAAACCAGCGACCTTCCGATTTGTAGCACAGCACCTTAACCACTGTGCTACCGCGGTCCCCAATTCGCATAAATACTCTCTATATTCATGAAATATCTCGCTGTCATTGGTCGTTATAACTGAGTGGTACGAGATGACGATCCAAACATAGCGATCGAGGTTCAAGCGGGAAGACGATGTCTCCCGTTTACAACTTATAACCGTCCTCAACAGTAACTTCCACAGCAGCTGGAACGTACGAACACAGCAACACGCTCGTATGACGCCACTACAAGTCTCGTTTCTTTAGCAAACACAGTAAATGAAATACATGCACACAACTAGCAGTTTATTACCCTTATGAAAACAAACAGCATGGCTTCTACAAATTTCAGATTTACAAACGAAATTCATCAAGAGGAACAGCGGATAGATCAGTCAATCAGCAGGAATTGGATATAAATCTTGTAGCTGCCAAAATATTACAAAATTTAATATTTCGCTGCGAGATATCAGGTTGCCACAAGGCGTCGCTGAAGATTCATCTCTCCTGGGATGTCTGGTAGTAGCCTATACCTAAATACTGTAGTTAGGTTAGATTAGGTTAGGTAGTAGCCTGTACCTAAATACGGTAGTTAGCGGTGTCTCGAACAACTGAAGTGTCTTCATTTTAAGGTTCAAGCTGTGTTCATGCAAAATTGGACGGTCTTACACTGAAAATGAGGCAATACGATGCCTCGGAACTTTGGCTACTATTTAGCCGTCGTTATGACGCAAAATCCCAGGAGACTTAAATCTTCAACAGCAGGCTGTTAGTATTCTAATTTTAACGTCCAAACGTAACTGCTGGAGAGACGTCACATTGATTAGTTATTTGTTAAGTAGACCCACTATCCGGTTCCCAACGTATTAACCTTCATAAAGATGCCCATCAGCAGAATGCAACGCCTTTGCAATGATAATTTGTATATGTCTGAGAATCATTAAGTAATGTCGCCTCCCTGAAAATAACATCAACATTCAAGGAGAGGCAGCAGTGATGCAATGGCATCGCAGGGTGAAGTTCAGCCCGCCGTCTGCATTCTGAACACACAAAATAAACGTGAGGTGTGGAATACTGGGAGCATAGCAAACGTGCAGAACGATGATATTCTAAATTCCACCAATCATGGCAGTGTTGTCAGTGTTGTCGAGGGACACTTGTCACTATTGTAGTAAAGTAGAAGTAGCTTGCAAAATAAATAACTCAAAATGCTTTCACAATGGGAAGAAATACAATGAAAATCATAGAGTTTCCGAAATTCTATCGTTTGTGGGGTTACTGTAGAAGTTTGCCACGACAAGGGGGAGAGAAAGCGTAACAGAAATGTTTGGGACGGTATAGAGACGTCGCTAATAGCTATCGTAAAAAAACTTGTCATTTCGTAGAGCTAGATTTCACGGAAAGCTACAATCAGATCGCTTTTAGAAAATTCTGTATTCGAAAAGCGGCTTGGTTGATTGCACACGGAGTGGAACTCAGACCCCAAGGTTGCCACATGGTCAGTCTGCCTCAAGTTCGAACAACGTCTTTAAACGCATTAAATGAGGCACGCGGCTTCCTAGCAGTTCATTCCGAGGTGGCAACAGCGCACTGTAATTGGTCCATGCATAGAAGCGTCTTTCAGCACTACGCTGCCACGTTGGCATGAAGTGAGAAAAAAAAAGTCTGTCTAAGACAGTCAACAATACGTGGCTGTAAGCAAAATGACTGACGTAGCAGCTATGAGGATGGACGAGTAGTGGGGACTGACCGTGACGGATTTGTGTGGCTCAGACTATAATCACTGATTCTTAAGCTTACTTAACGATCAACTGTAACTCACAAGGTCTTACAGCGTCGTAAAAGTTTCTGGTCATGTTTACCAACAGGTTAAAGATCTCTGACTTTCAGATTACATGAAATAATGGGATATGTTCGTCGACCTGCTTCTAACAATAAAATCCCATTAAGGTACATTCAGGCGAACTGAAGGATGTAGACATTTTAGTCCATGTAGTGGGTCCCTGTCACCACGACATGACGCGTCCTCAGGTTGCGGATAGAGGAACGGCCTCCGATATGGAGGGGAGCTACGAATAAATTGAATAAGCAGTCACGGACAGCCGACGAGGGGTGGTCCTCCAGCTTGGGGATTGGGCGAGGTGCTAACAATTCCTCCCTGTAAAAAACTTTGTTAAGAAACACTCACATGCGGGATGCTTCCTCTGGAGACAAAACAACCCGGAGGTAAACTACGCCACCAACTCGGATCTCCGGGGGGGGGGAGGGGGTGTTTTACTAGGGGAAACATCGCGCAGCATACAAAGAGAGATGAAAATAGGTACTTGGAACGTTAGGAGTCTTTATAGGGCAGGGTCCCTTCAGGCAGCAGCGAGGGAATTAGCGAGGTATAAATTAGATGTAGTGGATGTGCAGGAGGTCAGGTGGGACAAAGGGGGCACCGTAAGAGCAGGGGATTGTGATTTTTTCTACGGGAAAGGAAAATCATAAATTGGGAACAGGTTTTTTTTTGTACACCGTAGAATAGTATTAGCAATGAAGAGAGTAGAGTTTGTTAGTGATAGGTTGTCATATATAGTGCCGAGAGGTCGCTGGCGTAATATCATTGTTGTAAATGTGCATGCTCTAAGTGAGGAAAAAAGCAATGAGTTAAAATACAGTTTTTGTGAGGAATTTGAGCAGGTGTTCGATCACTTCCCGAAATATCACATGAAAATGTTACTAGGAGACTTTAATGCAAAAGTGGAGAGAGAGAATATTTTCAAGCCAACAATTGGACAGGAGAGTCTCCATCAGAATAGTAATGATAATGGGGTTAGACTAGTTAACTTCGCCACATCAAAAAATCTGGTGGTTAGGAGCACGATGTTCCCTCACCGGAACATTCATAAATACCCCTGGAACTCCCCTGATGGTAAGACTCACAACCAGATTGACCACATATTGATAGGTATGAGACGGCATTCGAGTGTACTGTATGTGCGAAGTTTTAGGGGAGCTGATTGTGATACAGATCACTATCTGGTGATTGCAAAGGTTAGGGAAAGATTAGTAGTGGGTAAACAGGCCGCACAGAGGTTTGATAGGCAAAGATTTAACTTGAGGAAGCTCAATGAGCCAGAGGTTAGGGAACATTATCAGATTAAGATTACAAACAGGTTTGCAGCTTTGGAGAACTTGAACGATGAAGAGGACGTAAATAGGACTTGGGAGAACATTAAAGAGAATATCCAAACCTCAGCGAACGAGAGTCTTGGTCTGCACGAACTGAAGCAGAATAAACCCTGGTTTGATGAACAATGTTTAGGTTTTTTGACTTAAAGGAAGCGGGCCAAAACGCAGTGGATACAGGATCCAAGCCAAAGCAATGTATATATTCTGAACAATGTAAGACGTGAAGTTAGCAGACATTTCAGGAACAAAAAGAAGGCATATCTGAGAGCTAAAATTGAGGAATTTGAAACTAACACAAAGATCCAAAACATTTGGGACTTGTATAGGGGCATCAATGACTTTAAGAAGAGGTACCAGCCTAGATGTAATATAGTAAAGGATGAGAAAGGTAACTTGGTGGCAGACTCCCACAGTATTGAGGTTAGGTGGAGAAACTATTTCTTCCAGCTATTCAACATGCATGGATTTAAGGATGATGCGCAGGCAGAAATACACACAGCAGAACCACTAGTACCTGAGCCAAGTGTCTCTGAGTTTGAGCTGGCTATCGACAAGCTAAAAAGTGACAAATCGCCAGGTATTGAACAAATACCGGCAGAACTTATTAAAGCAGGGGGTAGAACAATTTGATTGGAGATTTATAAACGTATTACTTCTATTTGGATGAGCGAAAAACTGCCTGAAGAGTGGAAGGAGTAGATTATAGTACCTATTCATAAGAAAGGGGATAAAACAGATTGTAATAATTAGAGGGGCATATCACTTTTGCCAACCACTTACAGAATTTTATCCAACATTCTGCTCTCAATGTTAATTCCATATGCGAAGGAAATTATCGGGGATCATCAATGTGGCTTTCGACGCAACAGGTCGACTACTGATCGTATATTCTGCATTCGCCAAATACTTGAGAAAAAATGGTAATACAATGAAGATGTTCATCAGGTCTTTATAGACTTCAAGAAAGCTTACGATTCAGTTAGGAGGGAGGTCTTATATAAGATTCTCATTGAGTTTGGTATCCCTAGGAAACTTGTAAGGTTAATAAATATGAGTCTGACTGAAACAT
>Ga0123355_10014780_pt1 | contig 12224 bp, 10 predicted proteins | sample TergutEmb28metaG_3_FD_89872 | JGI IMG/M metagenome (GOLD analysis project Ga0123355, IMG submission 89872) | Embiratermes neotenicus P1 segment gut microbial communities from Petit-Saut dam, French Guiana - Emb289 P1 | ecosystem: Host-associated > Arthropoda: Insects > Digestive system > Gut ...
GCTTGTGAGTGCGGTAATGAACCTTCGGGTTCCGTGAAATGCGGGGAATTTCCTGACTAGCTGCAAACCAGTTAGCTTCTCAAGAAGGACTCTGCACCATGGAGTAAGTAAGTAAGTAATGATGGGCACAACAGTGCTCGAAACATGTAGAGGAATATAATAAAATTATTATAATACAAGAATTTGTGCATTAAGTTGGTCAATGAATAGGATGTAGGAGCGATATTAATGTGCATTTTAATGTAAGTTTTAAAACGTTTCCAAGTGCGTTTGTTGGTGCGTGAACTACATAGATTTTAAAATGCACGGTGCAACGATAAAAAAGAACAATTTGAATACGATTTAAAATTAAAGAAGACTGGCAATATGTGTGTAACAAAACATTGTGACGCATTCGGGTAATGTTTATACCTACCCGGCTATCCCAACAGCCTCCACTTCACTCACAGTGTTCGCGTTTGTCGCGACTGACTGTAGCAAGCAACAATAAAACGCACTTAGGTCTTCACGTAAAGTGCGCGATATTTTGTTTTTACGATTTTAATCAAAATTTTACTGCCTTGACAAGAGTTTCGTTAAAGTCCCAAATGTCAAATTTCATGGAAATCCGGACGGTGGGGGGCCGCGCTGACACACGCGGACAGACGAAGCTGATTAGCGCCTTTCACGACTATGTAAACGTGCTTAAAAAGTCATGATTAAAAAAAAAGAATATTTCTTTAAAGGTATCCACTGTCAGTGACTCATTAAATTAACAACAGTGATCATCCAAAACGAAAGTGAGTAACATCTGTGTTGCACCTTAATGCTACATTCCAAATCGACCCTTACCTTCTCTACTGCGAGCATTTTATGGATCCTTATTCAACTAAAGAGCAGGACACATTCGACACTGGACCACACCATTCCAAGACCTATATGAAACTTTCACAGAGCACAAAAAGGCGCTAGCTATTATCCATGTCACTAGCAACATTTTTAACCCGCCATCACAGCACTTGTATAAACATGTCACATTCTACGAAATTCAAAATGTTAACATTTGTTCATTTTGTCTCAGACACGTACGTGTTTAGCTAGGTGTTTCATTTCACAGACCATTAGGTTTTTCTGTCTTTGAACCGTTTAATACTCCTATGTCTGCACGTCACGAATAACCAATACTTCAACGCCTTCCCGAAGTTAACACGTTATTGAACACTTACACGAAATGCGCCTACAAATGGGCATCTGTATCTCTTATAACTAGCCTGAAAATTGATTTGGTTTGTACAGCCTCACCCACCCCCATCTAGGGTGGGGTTAAAGAAAGAGCAGAGCTATACTTTTTCTTCCCTTCTGGGTTTTCGTGGCCTGTTCTAGGGTGAACTTTACCTTTACCTTTGCACAACCTCGCTAAGAAGTAGTGATCCTTCACTCATTCTTCATCTGACCAACGCATATTAGGTGTAGGGGCTTAATGTTGCACTTAATCACAGTGAATGACACAACACACACACACATACACACACACTCGGTAGGACTCCTCTGGACAAGTGATCGGCTCGTCGCGGAGATTAATTAGTAATCAGGTCTTCTAATTGTTTTACACCTACTCACACTGTGGTTACTTCTTAGTATTGTAATGGGAACGTACATGGAACATAACTCGAAATTCAATACGGATATCATTAATTCTGCGATAATGATCAGAGTAGGACTAAGGCAATGTCCCTCCGTCCGGAGGCAAAAATAAAAAGAAATATGGCTTAAATCCATCAATGACGATAAGGTGGCTGATAATTACTACTGTGAGGTACACATCGACCAACTGATGAATTACGTAATTTCAGTTTCGCACATACCCCATGGCGTAAGGAGCGGAAACCAACACCAACCTTACTACCGCAGGCACTGTAATTATGCAAATACGTTCACAACTGTTTGAAAACAATAAAAAAACAGGCCACAGTTACAGGAGAAAAGAAATCCTTAAATATGATGTATGTAGAATTTCGCATATAAATTTCGGTACCGTTTCGCACAAAAACCTTAGTACATACATGAAAAACGACAAAAGTCCATTACTGAATGTTGCAAAATTCTGGTATTCAATATGGCTTATGATGTTCATGAACATAATGAAAGTCGTTCTGTTCTGAACTACAGCCCGCTTACTCCAATCCGTTACTGCCAAACAGAGGCCAGGCCTGTTGTTATTGGTGGGAAGTCCGTACTTTCCACGGTATATAATTAACATGTTATAGGACCTCTACCTTCAACAACAGGTGACTCTTGAGCTGGTTATGAAGCTTATACGTGAAATTCTCTCTCTGCGGCAGGAAAAATAATCGCCGATTTGATTTCTTAGGTTTTGGCGGCGAATGAGTTCAGGTATCCGTTTTTAGGAGCGTCTGCGAAATTGCCACGTCTATGACAGGTTCCAGTTTTCAAAAATACGAATTTTTTTGCGGATACTTTCAGATTTTTCACGGCGAACTACAGAAAAATTCTACTAAAATAATAAAATCCAGCAGAAACAGCAACACATTACCATCTACGTACAAAGTGCGGTACATTAGCCTGAATTACAGGTTCCTCAGCTGAGTAAGAGTACAAATGATTTCTCTGAAGTCTTACATTCATAGAACAATGAAAGGTGAACTAACTCGTTCCACTGCCTAATCCTGCCACAAAAAGTATAAAATTTTGTAGTTAGTTCTGTACTTAATTGTTAGGCTTCTAGAAGCACTGGGTATGTCTTGGCACAAAATCCCCCCCCCAGCAAACACGGTGGCCTTAAAATGGGTTCATGCCACATGCAAGGGGTTCTACAAATTTGTTATGTTCTTTGCATTAATTTTGAACTGGAATTTGTCAGTAGGTCTATACCCAGTAAGCATAAATAATGAAAGAAAAATAATTTCGGACGGATCACCGATTGCACAAGTTGCCACAGTATTCTGCGTACCGTCTCAATTTTCTGGGTCTAACGTCCCTGGACAGTTTCCCATGAATTCCGCCAAATTGCAATCAGAATTTTTGTTTGTAACCCTTCTTTATGCCTCAACTTTCTCACCTTTATTTAATTACATTCCTCCATTTCTTTCTTCTTTCTCTTTTTCAAATCGTATCATTTATCTGGAGCTGGGACAGCTCAGCCGGTGTAGTCAATGTACTACGGGCCGAACAACTGAGGAACATTGGTTCAATTCCCGGCAGACGCACGAGAATTTCTCTCTTCCAAAATTCCAACCGCTTCTAGAGATATATCCTCCTATTCAATGGGTACCGTGGGCTCCTCCTCCGGGAGATGAAGAGACCAAAGTGTAAAGCACACCACTTAGCTCTATCTAGTAAAGGTACAGTTGTTCCTGTCGACAACATTAAGGCATACTAAGGAGATGTATGGCTCGACCCATTATTAACCTCCAAGATAGAGAGAGGTGAATGGTCAACTTCACGCCCCGGCCGCTTAATCCCTGCAAAATAAACCTGGTACCCACTGTATAAAAAGATGGGTAAACCCCAGAGTCGGTCTGAACGTGCTGAAAAAGATACTACTCTTTCCCCTACCGGGATAAGAACTCCGGATTGTGCAGCCGATGACCCCCACCCAAACTAGTGCCGAAGTTAATTAATGAATTCCGTTATATCTCCGCTCCCCCATACGATTTCATGACGTCCACACAGCCAGCATTACCTCCAGCTTTGATTTTACATTTACGCATTTATTTACTTCTTCGGTCTTTTTCCCTTTTCCTCACGAAATATTCTCTCTGTTACTAGCCCCATTGTTTCAGGATATTTTCCTCAATCGTTCCTATGGCAAACACTAAACCTTCTGCTTTAGTAGTAACGATTTCAGACAATACGATAAGAGACGCAAATTTCCGTTAACGCTTGCGTTTCCATGGAATGTTCGCCCGAAGACGTACTTTTCCTTCTATCACATGTGTAGGTTACGCCATCCAACACAAATAGTCTCACACGGTCATGGTCACTCCAGCCTCGTCCTCCGTGAATGCTGCATAAATCTAATACAGAAACTTGCCTCGGAGATGACAGCAGCTCCGTGAATGGACTGGCGAATCCGTAATACCACACACAAAATAACTGCACCAAATATGGATACTTTCGCCGGAATTCTTTCTTTAACTACAGGCAAACATCGTCTGTGAGGTATAAAACTTGGGGCTCAGTCCAAACAGGGTTGTACATCAACAGTGTGCTTCTAGCACTTGGGCACTATATCCCAGTGTTTTGCTGGTTGATGTGTGGATATGTGAGTGTGATCCATCAAACACAGTGGTTACATACATCGAAAACTGTTTTGTTCTTAGCACAATTTCCTGAATTTCTCTCGGTAAATATTCCGCTGTTTTGGTTTAATATTATTATTATTATTAGTAGTAGTAGTAGTAGTAGTAGTAGTAGTAGTAGTAGTAGTAGTAGTACGTCTTCCCTTTAAATTCCATATTAATGCTGTTTACTGTGAGGATCAAAAAACAGCTGCGCTGGCAAAATTCAGTGTCCTTAAATGTTTAAGCGACTGGTACATACACAGGGGTGCTGATAAGTCCTTAGCCAGACCAGGAAGGAAACAAGGTAATGTTTCTGTCAGAACGGCGTTAATTTCCTTCGGCGCCTTGCCTTGCAGGAAGAAAAAAAAACGATGACAGGTCCCATCTCAGTGTTGTTGAAATCGGGCGCGTCCCTGACATGCTTCTGAGCTTCTTTCATTCCTGTTCGGGCTAAGAACTTATCAGCACCCCGGTAGTACCGGAAATACTTTAACGGTTTAATTCTTTCTATTAATTTGTCGGGTTAGTTCCTTCATTTACAAGCAAAGCCCGTCTACTAGCGCGGAATTCCTCAAATCCATTATTTTAGAAAAAATAACGTCTCTATGTGACCTGGTGGGGGCCCTTCCGCACTGGCGATCTCCTGCGCCTGTTACATATCGTACTACGCACATATGCTGCTCGGTGTGTAATTATTAACCTGCCATTTGTGGAAACTACACGGATTTTACAACGGGTAAGGATCAGAAACATTTGTGGGAGGGGAATGTGAATGTGAGGGTGGTGCGTGTGACACTGCAGCAACTACATACGTTATTGCGGGATGAATGGGTTGAGTTCACATTGAAGGTGGTTGCGCACTGTACAACACAGTGGAGGGGATCAGTTCAAGATTTATCCCGTAACTTGCCCCGAAGTGAATGAGGAAAGTTACAAAAAAAGAAAAGAAAAAGCAGAACTCAAGACTGGGCAGTTGATGTCCCGAAGGAGACTCGAACGTAATACGTCCTGAATAGAAGAAAGTTTCACTCTTTTTCTGCGACTCTGTTCTGAGTGTATCCTGGAGATGGTGTGAAGCTGCCAGGCTTTAATCGGTAATCTTATCGACATCTGCATATAAACAGCAAACGTAACATGCATAAAAAAATCAGTCAGACCGATCAATTCGAACAAATGTTACAATACAAGCCTGTACTCGGGAAATGCATTTGGAGCTCCGATCTCTCCTCTATTCAATGTATCGCTGAATTTCAATGAGTCTTACCACACTGCGGCATAATGTATGTGCATACTGACAGGTCCGTTCGGTTCGGCTTCCAGATTGTTTATCACAGCTGCGAAACCGAGAACAAAAACCTACATTTGAAATGACACGTTGAACGGAAATATCAAGTGGAAATGAAACAAGAATTTGCATTTTAAGATACATCAAATGTCAGTATTTCAAAATATACACCGAAAATAGTATCCCAGATTACCAACCATTATTTCTTTCAAAAACAGGTACGTTTTCACCCTTTTTATAAGCCACGCAGGCTCTTAGGGTGAGAAGAGGTATAGCTCTACTCTTTTCTAGGACCTTCGGCATTAGATGGGGGTGCGGGTCAGCCCCACGCCACGACCGCCTCTACCCCCGGGAAAGACCCGGTATCCATTGTACAAGAGGCTGGGTGGGCCCCAGGGCCGGTCTGGACGGGCGGAAAATCTCGTCCCCACCGGGATTCGATCCCGGGCCGTCCAGCCCGTAGCTCAGTCACTATATACTGACTGAGCTACCCGGCCCACTCGTTCAAACATACACTGCACAATTTAAGTTCTGCCGTATAGCGTTTAGTGGATATTCTGGAAGCACCCGGTTCAAACTTATTGGGATCCGGTTCCCTCAGGAGAGTTTCCGTATCCTTCCTCAGTCCTTATAGCGTAGTGGTCAGTATACGTACCGCCATTCGTGGGTATAGTGACTATTCTACGGATTGGACAATCCCGGGTTCTTAACCAGGGGGTAAAGTGGCCAGGGAGTGAAGCTGACCGCTCACCTCCAACTAGTATCGACCTTAGGAATGAGTGGCACTATACCTCCACTCATGGTATGGATAAGGACGACTTTACCTTTTACCTGATACCTTTTCCTTGGTTTTCATCTCTTCAGCCAAACGCTCTCTCATACCTTACAAAGGCCACGACCGCCTACTGGCACATAATTTCATCCGAAGCCACAAACAGCTAACAAATCGTCAAATAAAATTACGAACCGCACCCCATCTTTGACATCCCTGCTGAATCCCAGTCATGTGAAATAAATCAGCATATCTTTCATGACACGTCATGTGCAACCCACAGTACTAGAAAGGAAGAAAGAAGGTTAAGAAGATCTTTTGATATCCCATTGATTTATATTCTGTGAAGCAAAAGAAAACCCACACACTTGAGAAATACGTATGCTTACTGACAGAACGGCTTAACTCAACAGGAAAAAAGAGAACTGGGATTTGTCCGAGAGTGCTATATGTGTGTATCAAAAGTGCGCAAAGAAAGGGCAACTAACAACAGATGTGACATACTCAAGAACTGATTCATTCTCGGGCACAACTTATCATTAATGATGTAAATAAACTATAGTAATTTAGGTTTGATAAATGGGGCTAACGATTACGATATGCAGAGTCTTGTTTTTAAGTAAATTACTAATTAACTAACCAATTAACTCCAGGTGTAGAGCCCTTCATCAACGCAACATTTCGTCGAACAGTCCCAATTCATGGAACCCGAAGCTTCTGCATCGTGTTCAAAAGAGCCCAAACTAGTCCCTATTTCGAGCCAAGTAAAGTCAGTTCATGCTTCAAATCTCCTTTTTTCCACTATCCATTTAGAAACTACACTCATATGAATTCCAAGGTTTTCCAATGTGACCTTTTCTCTTCAGATTTTGCGACCAAAATTGGTAAGCGTTTTTCTTCTCTTCCGACCTTGGTACATGCTCTACCTATCTCATCCTCCTTGATTTGATCATCCTAACAATATTTGGAGACAAGTAGGCCTACAAATTCTGAGGCTCTACATTACACTAACTTTATCAACCTCTTGTTACGTAATCTTAGGTCTAAACATTCTCATTAACAGCTTGTTCTCAAACACCCAATGTTATTCCTTAAACACGACAGATTCAGTTTCACATCCATACAAAACGGCGGGCAAAACTGATGTTTCGTACATTGCAAATCTTTATGTTTTCAGATAGCATACAGGAATACAAAAGATTCTGAACTGATTGGTAACAGGAATTCGCCGATATTAATTTATATTAACTTTTTCTTTTTAAAAAAGAGCAATTAATAATAGAAGATATTTGGTAATTTACTTGTAAGAATGACGCAGAGTCATGCACATGAGGGAATTCATGCCCCGAGGCATAAAATTCGCATTTATATTTTACGTATTACGTAGCGCCCAGGTCAAGCCTGCTAATCTTTTTCTTAAAATCCGATGTTTTGTAAGTCTCTGATACCAAATTAAAATGTGGGCCGGGTAGCTCAGCAGGTATAGCAACTGACTACGCGCTGGACGGTCCGGGATCGAATCCCGGTGGGGACGATATTTTCCGCCCATCCAGACCGGCCCTGGGGCCCACCCAGCCTCCTGTACAATGGGTACCGGGTCTTTCCCGGGGGTAAAGTGCGGCCAGGGCATGCTGCTGACCACTCGCCCCCTTCTAAGGCCGCGATCATGGAAGGGTAGAGCTATACCTCTACCACCCTCTGGGCCACACCGGCTCTGTAACGGGAACACTTTACCTTTTTTACCAAATTAATATAGAGTATTCCATGAGAAGTACGACTTACCACCACAAAATTCTAGTCAATGGGCGCCGGAGGTTAAGAGACCGGAGCACGAAGCTGTCTAGAAATCTTTATCTAGCGCCTCCACTTCCCCAAGACGTGATGCTTAAGCATGGAGAAAGAGTGTGTACCGCCTAAATACAAGAATACACCCCGTTTACAGAAAACTGAGAAATTTCCAACCCTCCCCAAGCCATACGATACAAAACAACACACCTTTTACTCTGGTGGCGTAATTACTAGAAAATTAATTCCATATACCCTATATATAATTATTGCTCTATTTTTCGCGTTTCATGCTGTGAGGTTAAGATCTCAATTACCTTATCTGTACCGCGTTGTATACAAGTGATCTTAAAATACGCATTTTGATAAGGCCTCATGATGATTTTTACTGAAAGCCAAAACACGTTACATAATACATATAAGCCACTGCAACGTTCAGTTGTGACTGCTTATATTCCTCTCTTAACAAAACGTTACTTTGGTAAGCATAACCCTGCCGCACTTGAGCATCTTTGATACGTGACCTTGAAAAACGACGCAGAAGAGGCACATTAATTCCCCAAGTAAAACATTATAAGTTAATCCTTTCTGTACCCAATGGGGATGAAGTAGACAAATGACATGAAAAATATTTATGACGAAGAACTTCTTATTTTCACACGGAAATACTGTTGTTTAACTCAAATTCACACACTAAATTACAACTCCAATCGCGGCCAGAGACAATTAAAGTTAACACCCACGACGAACCTCGACATTTAAAAAATAAAATTCGGGATGTTGCCAGTAATCGCTAATTGCACATCCAATCCAAATATGTGAGTACAGTTTATTGAGGTTAAGAAATTGAAGGTATCAAAAATTTAACATATTCCATTACAGACCCTTGGACAAGAATAAAAACTGGCAAGTAATTTGGTGTGATCATTACTTCGTCTGTTTTCCTTCAGTCAAGAGCCTCTTCGAAAATGCAACACGTGATGTACATACGTTGTCTGTTCTTGGACCGCGTCTGGATGCCCAGTCAACTAACAAGCAAATGGTGTGTGTTCGTGGACTGCGTCTGGATGACAAGCTAACAGAAGTATAAACGGTGTTTGTTTTTAGACTTTGGATGACCGACCGAAAACTGACTGGGTCTGGATGACCAATTGACGCGCAAATGGTGTGTTCTTGGACTGCGTCTGGATGACCAGCCAATATCTGCCGTACATATGGCGTCTGTTCTTGGGCTTTGCCTGGATGACCAGCCAGCAGAAGTATAAACGGTGTGTGTTTTTAGACTTTGGATGACCAACCAAAAACTGACGTACATATGACGACTGTTCTTGGACTGTGTCTGGATGATCAGCCAAAAACTGACATACATAAGACGTCTGTTCTTGGACTGCGTCTGGATGATCAGCCATAAACTGAAGTACATAAGACGTCTGTTCTTGAACTGCGTCTGGATGATCAGCCATAAACTGACGTACATAAGACGTCCGTTCTTGGACTGCGTCTGGATTATCAGCCAAAAACTGACGTATATAAGACGTCTGTTCTTGGACTTCGTCTGGGTAACCAACGAAGTTTATACTCGTATAAGCACTTGTCTTGCTCCCATAACTTCCTTCAACCGACCACACCAGCGCCTATTGCAACTGTAGGCCACTTCCATGGTATTTAACCCTGGTGGTCACTACATGTACCACCTGGTGTAAGTTAGGCGCACTCCGTATTTCACACACACATTCTATTTATGTATGTGTGTCACATAATCCTTATAAAAATCAGTGTGTGCTTCCCCATGCAGCTTTCACCAACCAATCTTTATAATGCAGAATACTGTGTTCACGGTAAAGAACAAACTGTATCTTCATATAAAACGTACGCTAATTTTCGCCTTCCAAGGGTTAAGTGATGACGCCCATCGATCGGTATCGCTCATACCGCCAGCAAAAGCCACGAAACGTGATTGATGTCTCGGCTGAATTCATATCGATAAAAAACGGAAAGTCGTAGTCTGCAGTTTTTATGAATATAACTCTCAATAATGTACGTCACAGGCTCATAAATCCGCCTTTCGAGGCTGATATAAGCTCGAAATTGATCAGTTACCGTAAAAAAAAGCACTGGAGCTGACTGTTGTATAACCTCCAATGCTAAATAATTAATACTACTCAATCAGGCGCAGTATTGCACCATCTCGTTACGAATGTACCAAAAAATAAACAAGGTGGCACCGTATGCCTAATTACAATTGAAGGAGCTTAACAGAAGATTAATCACACAAATCATTACTTCAATGCGTTCATTTCACTCTAACGGTATAAAACAAAGCGTACAGATTGTTACCTGTTTTGTGTCATTTGCTCGTACAATGTTAAATGAAGGCGACTATGGAGTCTTTCCCTCCGTGTGATTTAGACACTTTCCCAAAGTTGCTCAACGAATCTCTGCCTGTCAGGTATAACCGAGGTCACGCAGAAGTAAGTCGAATTATAAACACAATCAGTGGGGTGGTGTGGTTTCTGGCGACCGGAGCGAGTACTCGCAATGGGCGTCCCGAAGAGAAATTACGAACTTTAAACAAATCACATGTATGTATTTATTTTGTATTTTGCTGAATAATTTGAAATATTGTTCAGCGCAGAAAATACCTACGCCTCTGCACAGATGCACATTGTTAAAAAACCTGACACTATGAAGTTTGTAACCCACTACTGTTCTGCTAAGGGCCTATTTCAATCGCGAGACTCCCGCTAATCCAGGCACTGGGCATGCAACAAAATCGAAACAAGAGTCTCAGCAAGGCGATATAGACAGTCAGTTGTTTATAAATACGAACAATAAAGCAATAAAACGCTGAAATTCAGGTGGCGGAATTACAAGTTACAAAAGATTCAAATCTTCATTACAGACACAATGGTACACAATGTTAACCGACGAAGTGAACTCGGTTTACAAGCGCCAGCTCTTCTCATTTGCATGCACTTCTGTTCGGTGATGAAGAGACTGCAGGGAAGCACTGCCAAGGTTTGCATTGCAACATTATGTGTCATCGCATGCATGTACATATTCACGTATCACAGTGACCACGACATTCTCCATTTACTTGAACGGCATTTCTCAATGCGTGATTTCAGGCTTCCGCCGCGAAGTAGCTGAGAACTGCACTTATATGGGTTATTGCGCAATCAGCAGCGGTAATTTCTTACAAACGATTCGGAACAACCTATGGGTTTAATCCTCAGGGTTCAAGAACCCAAATTTCTTACCAGCGTTTAGGGACAACCTATCGGTCCCATCCTTGGGATTCGAGAATCCAAGTTTCTTACCGACGTTTCGGGACAACTTACCGGTTCCATCCTCGGGATTCAAGAAACCAAATTTCTTACCGACGTTTCGGGACAACCTATCGGTCCCATCCTCGGGATTCAATAATCAAAATTTCTTACCGACGTTTCGGGACAACCTACCGGTCCCATCCTCATATTCAAGAATCCAAAAAATCCTTTTTGATTCGTGAACCCTGGGAAAGAGCCCGATAGGTTGTCCCGAAACGTCAGTAAGAAATTACCACTACTCGCTGCGTAATGACACAGAAAAGTGCAGTTACCGACATTTCCCATTACACCATAGGAGCCATATTCGTAGCTCCATGCTCACAGATACGAGTAAAGCCCTTGTATGAAACAGTACTGCTGCAGCAATAGAGACGAAATTGAAGTAAACCGATTTCCTTTGCTTAGCACAGTACAGGCGTGGCATATCTTATCTTGCTGAAGTATCAGAATTCAAAGAAATTTTTTTGCAAGGATTCTATTCACAGCAAGTGTGTGCCCACCTGCCCAGGTAGCACAGACACTCACGGAATTAGCTGTACCCACACTGTTAGTATGAAGACAATCCCTTATTTCTCTTCGCCTAAATAATCCGCTCAAGTCAATGACCACAGCTATCATACACTCGTGTTTACGACATACAAATGCTAAGATGGTTCCCAAGATTCCAAGTTGCCACTACATGCTTCTCATGTAGCCCTCCCGACTTAAATTTAGTAGTAACCAATTTCATGTTTGGTTTAAATGTAAAATAACCACTGCCACCGGGTGAC
>Ga0123355_10014781_pt1 | contig 12224 bp, 7 predicted proteins | sample TergutEmb28metaG_3_FD_89872 | JGI IMG/M metagenome (GOLD analysis project Ga0123355, IMG submission 89872) | Embiratermes neotenicus P1 segment gut microbial communities from Petit-Saut dam, French Guiana - Emb289 P1 | ecosystem: Host-associated > Arthropoda: Insects > Digestive system > Gut ...
AAGAATCTTTCTTAGTTGTTTTATATTATATTGGTATCTTTTGTGTAGCATGTTATGTCTATTGGTCTTTAGGATGTGTTTCATTTGCTTGGATGCTAAGTAATGGAAGGTATTTTGTATTTTAGGTTCTAAGTATCTTATAGCATTTTCTCTTATTACTGAGCATACGATGCACACCTAGCCACTGCTCCACAGCACATTCCCACACAACCTGATATGCTGCCACAACACCTCGTTTGCAAATACGAATTGAATTGTGAATACTGTAGTATAACTTTAGCAAGGAACAAAGCTCCTTGATGATGATCTGACAACATCGAAACAGGTTGGAGTATTTTAAAGTGTTTTAAAGTTTTTAAAAGTGTTTTATGTGAAATTGTATGTGCATTCGTTGGTTGATTAATTGAAGTATCCAGCTGTGTTTGGGTCCGTACTTGTGTAGGGATCTTGAGAGGACCTCAAGATCTCCCTGAAGATGATATAACAAACACTGAAACATATAAGTAGTAATTGGTGATAAATATGTGTATTTAACATGTTATTTGTATTTAGTTGGAATAAAAGAATTGATTGATTGATTGATTGCTATGGCTATAGTAAGCTGGTTATGCATTTTGTAGTCAGCACACTGACAGGTAAGTGCAACATTACCTGCATTTTTATCAAAGGGTTAACTTTTCACATTGTTTTTGTTTTCAAAGTTCTGCATTTTACTCACACTGTATAGTCTGTTCTGTGTGAACATTGACTGTTGTCCTAAACAGCATTAACTGATGGTCTTTGTAATGGAGATTGGGTGTTTATTGTGAGGTAGGAATCAAATTTTTAAGGATGCTTTCAACTAATTTTAATGTTAACTGGGTTGAGAAGGCAGTGATGACATTTTGTCATTTCTGGCATGACATGGGATAGATTTGTGACACATTTTTCATCCATTGTAGATGTGATGGCCAAATCGTTGAGTTCACTCAGAGTTTCTCATGGAGCCAGATCAGTAAAAATGAAACTCACAAATAAGAGGGTACCTTGCCTAACTTTTGAAATACAGCTGGTAAGTGGATGATGGTATGATATGGTATGATAAACACATGTATGGATGATGGTATGATACATATATAGAAGGTGGTTTTGTGTTTTTACCGTAGCAGTAACTCTTCTGAATTACATATGGTTTGTAATTTTATTTGACAGCCTCTGGTCATGAGCAGTTGGCTGAGTGTGCCACGTTAGTACAATAAATGAGCCAACAGGATGTGACAACCAATAGGTGTCCGATAATGTAAAATCCGGGTATTGTATGCTGTATTATAATCAGACCTTGGCCAGAACACTGGCTGTTCTGACTGAAATTTCTTACTGTACAGAGTCCCTACAGGCAGTATGGCACCTCATAAAGATCATGATTATTTCCCTGTACATCCTTTAAAATTACTGTCCTTTACCACGTGACACCCTGTCAGAGCTATCAACATGTTATTATGTGAACCAAAAGTATAAAAAATCCAGTTTAGCATTCACCTGTACTAACTGAGCTATCATAAGTTCCCAGTACTGTGCTGATACTGTACTTTGAAATTATAAAAGTAGCAGTATCATTCATCACATGAAAATTCTTGTGTTTCAGTCTGAATTGTCAAATTCCCGGTTTTGTGTCCATGACATCCCAGTGACTGTGGTACCTCGCAGGGAGTGGACTGTGCTACAAGAGCCTCTGATTCCAAACTATGATGTTTGTATAAAGCACCCCTTCTTTCTGTTATAATATACATGGTGTAGCATGACTGACATAGGCAACAGTGTGGGAGTAATATAATGTCAGGTGAAATTACTAATCTTCATGGTCTAGCACTCTAAGGTGTACAGTATAAACCTTTAGAACCCTAAAAGGCACAGCAAAAATAATCACTGCTTGTAATATTTGTTCTCATAATTTTCCAACCATGTTTTTTCCTGCTACTACATTTTGAAGAGTCTCTGCCTACTAATCGTGAGGTCCTGGGTTCGATTCCCAATTCTACCATGGGAATTTTCCCTGAAGGGGAGGATTCCCACGGTGACCATGGTCTGGGTAGGTTAGTAGAATTTAGGGTTTAAGGGCCCTCCTGGCACTACATCCTCCTATATCACCACTCACATCATCGGCATAACGTAACCACGCCTCATGGGCGTCCCAACCTCAGAAGTTGGTTACACTTCTGCCATGCCCAGGAGGGAAGACCACGAAGTCCACAAGGACATGTGGGGGCATTGGGGGGGGAAACATTTTGAATATACATAGGTGACCCAAATGAAAACATTAAACATTTTTACCAGCTAATTTGGCTGTGTCATTGTGCCACATACAGTGCATGCTTCTAACGGTGTTGACTGCTTGATGTGCCTTCAGCTGTGCACGGTAGGATCTCCGATATGTTCTAACAGTGCTTGTTGTTGACAGGTGAGCATCCAGTTGCCAAGTCTGAAACTCCTACGTACAGTAGCAGAGAGAATGAAGGCCTTAAGTTCATATATTGTCTTATTAGCCAACCATGAAGGAACTTTAATCCTTAAGGTTGAAACACCGGATGCTACAGTTTCTACACATTTTAAGAATCTTACTGTGGAAAGCACTGGAGGTTTGTAGACTGACAGGGAAGTGTGTGTGTGAACACTATTAGTGTGAAGACTGTGGTTGTCTGGGATGTGATGCTATGTAGCATGGTGGAAGGCCACCAACGTCAACTACAACCCCGACGATGGATGCAGTACTTTCCACCTAAGTGCTGATAACGTTCTACCATACTAAGCAGTTTGATGTCCCAAAAGACCTTAATGTTATTAAAACATTACCTAGCTGTTGCATGAACCAAACTTTTTAAACAATGCTGATGATTTTGAAGGCTGACTGTGTTTCCATTTATTCAGCACTGACTGAGTCAATGTAGCAGAGTCCTTTAGAACAGCGTTTCTCAACCACCAGGCCCTGGCATCAGTTATACCGGGCCGCAAGAGATTCTTCTGGAATTGATAACTAATTTAAATGTAATTTTATATTTGTCAACATGCCACACTGTACACGTAAGTGTACTAATACTCTTTATGATTATGCCATAATTAAATATTAATTCTTATGTTAGTTTAATGTATGAACTTAAAAGAAATTGGAAAGGTACTGACGAGTAAATCTGTTGGGACCAGGTCCTCGTCTTATGAAAAAAGAATTTACCGGGCCGTGGTCTCAGAAAGGTTGAGAAACACTGCTTTAAAAATATAAGAGTCCTCAGGTGGTAACATTCTCTGTATTTTATGGAACCTGAAGATTTGTTACTGGCTCACAACAGCTTATTACTTGTGCCTATTCTGAAGCAAATGAATTCAGTCTACACCCTACCATACCATTGTATTAAGATCCATTTTAATAATTTATCCTCCTATCTATACCTACATCTTCCGAGTAGCCTCCTTCTCTCAGGTTTTTCCAGTCAGAACCCTGTATACATTTCCATCTTTTCCCATACATGTCACATGCCGTCGTAGGCCCATATATCTCAGCACCATATTCTCGAACAGCCTTGGGATATGTTTCTTCCTGAATGTGAGAGATCAATTTTCACCCTCATACAAACATATACATGAAAAAGACCAACAAGATGCACATTTATCTCATTAATTTATTCCAATTAAATTTTCCTCTACATGTTTCAAACTAACAAGTTCACCATCAGGAGTCTATTTCTGTACATGCAACATACAGTATTTCTCATGCTTCTATAGGGTGTCTAGCCACTAACATGATACGTATCGTGTTAGCAGCTACACACCCCATGTTAGTTCAGAACATGTAGAGGAAAATTTAATTGGAATAAATTTTTGAGGTAAAGGTGCACCTTGTTGGTCTTTTTCACGTATATGTAGCATACTGCATGGTTCAGAGAATGTAAAGTTTCCTTATACAAACAATTTACATTTTACTCTTACAACATTGCTAGGTGATGAAACGCTGTTTCTTGTGTTTCAGGCTTAGTGTAAGTGATCTTCTGTTTGCTTTCAGGACGTGAAGACGTCAGCGATGAGTTCTTTTCAGCTCGAGTAGACATCAAGAAGTTTGTTCAGTTTCTGATGAGTGAGCAGGTGAACCCAGTCAAAGTGGTGTGCAACATTGTTGATGACAGAATGCTGGTCTTGTTCTTAGTTCATGAAGACATTACACTTCATTGCTTTTTACCTGCAGTATCTCCATGAAGGATCTGTACTTTGTTCTACATCTGCGTTCCTTCAGATACAATACGCTTGTCACTGTCAGTCCGAACAGTGTGTTACCTTTGCTGACCGCCAGTCAAGATCACCGGGCCTATGGATACGCTTCCATCGACTTCCATCAGAAATTGATCTACTCCCTTGCCTAGGATGGCCATGTGTGTAGACACTATGCACACAACAACTACCTGCCCAGCTTCTTGACTGCTTCTCAAAGAGAAACGTTCCTATATCAGTAGTTCTTATAATAAAACCAACTAGATGCACTAGTTTCTCAAATTTATTTTGGAATAAAACTCGACATGTTTCAGACAGCTCCTCCATCCATCATCAGGAGTTTTTCACTTACACACAGCAATGGTATATGTCATACAGGTTCGCTGACAACTGTCAGAGGAACTGTCTGAAACATGTAGAATTTTATTCCAAAAATAAAGTAAATTTGAGAAATTAGTGCATCTGGTTGGTTTATTATTATAAGAATTTATCACGGTGCACGGTCACCTGAACATCAAAATATGTGAGTAGTGTGTGGCTGTCAGAGTTCAGAGCTGTGCTGTGGTTGGCGGATGTCATTAAGAACTGATTTACCGTTCGATATTGCAGGCATACTGAAGTGACTTCATTTTAAAATTTGTTATTGTTTAATGTGTTTACAGTACAGAGTATGAAGTTGGCGAACAGTCATGCAAGTTAAGCAAAAGTTTGAAATGCAATATTGCTACAATGACAGTAAACTTTGTGGCAGTAAAAACTTCTGCTGTTTGTCAGTCACCAGCTCCAGCAATCCACCACCCAGTTATTGTGTTCTGACCATCACCTCTTCTGCTAGTTCTTGTGCAGAAACTACAGACAGCTTGGGACATTGCATTTTTTGGTACCAGAATGTCTGTTAATTTGCTTTGCACACAGATGTATTTATAGTTGGGAGGTCTGTGGTCTACAATAAAATGGATGTGGAAGGTTTGTATAAGAATTCACTATTTTTTTACATATATTTAATGACCATGTACTGATGCTTTAGTATGAGAATAAATCCAACAAGTGCATATGAAAATATATGAATTTATTATAAGCACCTAAAACATCCTACCTGTTTCTGCCATCTTTTGTAGCAATCTTCAGGGAGGTGTTGTACAAATGATATGTTAAAAATAACTCACTACCTCACGTCTGGGTAGAGAAATATGCTTGTCTTCTTGTGAAATGCATGTGTTTGTATTTAATTAGCACACCAACTAATGCACATATATAAAATTTTTTATATTAAAACATTTAAAATCGGGCCAACATGTTTCAATCCCAAGATCATCTTCAGGGAGCTGCGCTCTTCCTTGCTATAGTCACATTTTTAAAAACACTCACTGATTAATTTTCTTGTATTTACTTGGTGCTGTGGCAGCATGTCATAATGTGTAAGTTGTATGCTGCTTTGAATGCGCCTCACTATGGGTGTGTGTGTGTCATGTGTTATGCTGTGTGAGCAGTTTTAAATGTTTGAACATAAAAAATTTTATATATGTGCATTAGTTGGTGTGCTAATTAAATAACTCAACGAAATGCACAGTGCAACGATAAAGATAGCATGTGTTTGTAGTTTTAAATGCTGGTCAGGTACGGCAAACAAACTAACTGTCTGACATTATAGAAACACAGTATAATTGGGACCGGTGTGCAGTGATGGGCGTTATGCCAAATTTGAATTACGAGGCACACATTTACTGTCTTGGTCAGGGCACTGGCTGTCCAAATTGATGTCTGTTTGTAGGTGGATAACAAGGTAATATTCAGAAACCGGCCACCACCACTTCCTTCTCCTCGCCTTGTCATTCCTAATCATTCCTGTGATTCTCAGCTGTTACTAACGGACTTTTACTGTGAATGCAGCATGTTGGTATTTGATTGCCAGTTGTATATGTTACAAGCTGCAGACACTTCGTTATATTGGGTACAGCCAGAACACGGCTAAATAATTATCTAATGAAAACAGCTCTGTGGAGCAAAGTCCTTCCTGAGAAGCTGATAAACTCTCAGCTAATCAAGAAACTCTGCACATTTTGTGGGACTTCTGTTACTGTGCTCACAACAGACAGTCTCCGTCCTGACACATTAAACCAGTACGTGCGTTTCTGTTTTATTTGTTTAAGATTTATTTCAATAATATCCAACTAATGCACTCAAATATGTAAAACCGTTAAATTTTTAAAAATCAATTAAACTTATAAAAGTGACTCCAACATGTTTCAGTTCATGAAGGGACCATCATCAGGGAGCTACAAGCAGTGCTTAGCTAAAATTACGTCTTATTTAACAGTGCGTGTCGGTGCAGACGTACACTGACAATGTCTGTACCAACACGCACTGTTAAATAAGACTTGTAATTTTAGCTAAGCACTGGTTGTAGCTCCCTGATGATGGTCCCTTCATGAACTGAAACATGTTGGAGTGGCTTTTATAAGTTGAATTGGTTTTTAACAATTTAACGGTTTTGTGTATTTGAGTGTATTAGTTGGACAATAAAGCATTTGATATCATTGATGCATGGTTTAACCATGAAGATTTATTTCATTGTTATCCTTTGCAACTGAGCCACATCAGTAAGTGGTTTAGAGGGCAGCTGCATTGTAATGATAATGATAAATTGACTGCGTGTGTGTGTGTGTGTGCGCATGCATACCTCTGAGTCATGCACATGCATAACATTACTTGGTTTCTGGGCAGTGCCCCTCCTTCTCTTTTTCCAAAAATAATACAAAGTGGACCTGTTGCTGTTGCCATGAGAAAAGCTGGTTGGGGGGGTCTTACTGACTGGAGGTCGCACAGAGGTGTTGTTGGTGCATGCCTTCTCACCCTTCCAAGTAATGACAGAAGCAGATCAGTGTCAAAGGCAGCCTGGTGGGTACAGCAGTGACTAGATTGCCTGCTAGCTGCAGTCAGCATGTCTTGGTCAATGCGATGCTAGGCTCAGTGCAGCATGACCTGGCAGCATTATGCCCCTTTCAAAAGCATTTAGTCTGTAGGCAGAACATTCATACCATCACTGTGAAAATTTGAAATGGACAGAGAAACACCTCTTGGTGTGTGCGCAGTGCTTCCCATCTGAACAGCTGAAATCTTCAACCTGGTTCCAACAACTAGCCGGTAGTTTGGTTGCTGTCAGAACCAAACGTGTATGTCTATGTACTGACATTTGTAATTATTGCAGTAAGTTTCGTGCCTTGTTAGTGAGTTGACAGTTCAAGACTTCTCTGTGTCACTGATCATACTGAATGCCAGATCGCGAGTGTTTCCTTGTTGATCCTCTAAGTTAATTCACATGACCGCCTCTGATGCCCGGTCTCAGCAATGTTGTGGCAGGTAGCAAGTAACACTCTTCTGTCTGTACACAACGCAGATGTTTGTGTTTGTCAGTTCAAGTGCAGCAGGAAAACTGACAGGGCATTTCGTGGCTTTGCAGATTCCCACGCGGTGCCCACTTGTCCTGGTAAAGGTAGGTTCAAGACAAGATAAGGCATTAGGAAGTTAAGGAGTAAAAGTGATTGGAATTTGGCTGTTTTAAGTATGCAGTGAGAGAGAGAGAGGATTGGAGTGCTTGCTGTATTTGGATCAAATTTTGATATTAAACATGTACCACACACGAAGCACGTGGTGAAACGTGTGATGCGTGCACCAACTGAGCATTTTTTGCAGGACTCCAGAAAATGACAGAAACTCTCGATACAGTAGGCTGGTCACAGGACCTGATTGCATACCGATTTGTGGCCGGCAGTCTGACATTGCAGTGCGCACATGCTAGTGGCAGCTGCACTCTATTGCACTAGTACAGATTTAAATTGTGAATAATGATAACAGTATTCCATTAAGGTGTAAAATAAACTCTTTTATAAATGGCAAATTTTAGTGTGTACTGTACCTGTTTCGACTGCGTACCGTACAGTCATCCTCAGGACGCTGTTTCCCGACAGGCACAGACTGATCGATATGTTCTAACATGCACTGTGTTTGTTATGTCAGTGCATATCACAAAGCTGTGTTGTCACTTACTGAAAAACCCTATGTAGGTTAGTAAAATGAGTGTCTACAAACTGTTCACACCGATGGTCATTCCAGTTCATACATCATCCCCTGTGAAATTCAGTGACGGCTTGTTTATTGTAAGCTTTATCGTAGTTTTTACAGGCGGTAATTTTTTTATATCTAATGCTTGCTACATGTTTCGGCCAGTTCACTAGTGGGCTTTTATCTGTTTAGCCGGTTATAATTAGACAAGAAAAGAAAATAAAGAGAACTGAAAACTGCTGCAGTAAAGTGATGTAAGTAACAAATAATCAAGAAACAATGTTGAACATCGAGTGGAGAGAGTAAAAATTGGGCGAAAGGAAAACCCCGAGACAAAGAGAAAGAATAAAAACCACGTGACGTCCTGAACATTTGTGAATATGACTGTGACAATGTAGATCTTGCAACGGTCCTCAAGGCACCAGTTGTCACCAGTTCAGGATTCATTGACTGAACATGCAAGTCTGCAACATGGCTGTGCCGGACCCACGGAAGGAACTGCGTAACACAGCAAGCAGCACTGTCTCTTTGCTGAACACTGCACGTGATAAACACGCGTGTGATGCGTAACTGGGAGCATACAAAGGCAAAGAGGTGGAGGAGAAACTTTTGCTTGTTTATAAGTCATGTAAAGAGGGAAAGCAGATGAACAGGAAGATGCACCTGATTATTTGAATTGGCCCACACTGACGTCAACAAACCGGTCGCTTGCAGGAAGAGGGGTGGGTGGATTCTATACCGCCGTAATGTAGACCTGCTGTAGTCCGTGACATTGGGTAGTATCACAGACAGAGTGGATCGGTGGCAGTGCTTGGTGGTGGGAGCACGTGGCGTCGTATCAAGGTAACAAACTTATCATCAGAGAATTCAAAGTTGGACATTTGGCAAAACCAAGTTGCATTGTTTGAAATCATCGTGTCATCTAGTATTGACAGTCATTATTTTAGATATGTAAAGACGTGCTGTTTATTTGGGAAATAAAAGTAACTATGATAATTGGTAATATGGGTAGTATGTAAAGACGTGCTGTTTATTTGGGAAGTAAAAGTAACTATGATAATTGGTAATATGGGTCTTACAAGCAATGACATACGAATTAAGATGACCTGTTTTAATAATATCCTGTCAACTCACTGTCGATTTAAAGGTCTTCACAAGGTGTTCGTTAAGTGTGATTACCCAACTTACGGTGATGCAAATGTGAGAAAATATCGATCGAGGTGTTTGTATGGAGATGGGTTCCTGAAAATAGTTATATATATATACACACATATATAGTCGAAACATGTAGAGGGCACGAAGATATACGTTCTATGTGATGTGACATCGTGTCACATGTAAAGGCAGTGGGTTTGTACGAAACGTCCGCTACTGTATGCCATTCGTATAGGACGACTGTGAGATCCTCACATCCCCCACGTAGAAGGCACATTGCAACTTTCTGTCTGTTGTGGTGTCACTGGTTCGGAGTCAAATGCGGCACCTGTGTCGCTGTGCTGTGATGCAATTTGTTTCCGGTCTGTCCGTTTGGATAAATAAGAAGCAGTTTGGTGCAGTGAACGAGGGAGAGAGAAAACCTCTAAAGCCCAGTGGTCACTATATGTACGGCCAGTTTAACATTCAACAATTCTACGTTCTGCCCACACAGTGAATTTATGTGTTTTGTGTGGATCTGAAAAAAAAAAAAACTGCGATTATTTCCCTATACAGTTTTAACTGACTGGTTTGTGTAACCAAGATTCAATCCTTTAAAGCCCAGTGGTCACTATATGTACCACCAGTTTAACTTTCAACAACTCTTCGTTCTGCCCACACAGTGTATTTATGTGTTTTATGTGGATCTCAGAATAAACAGAGATTATTTCCCTATACAACATTAAATGACTGGTTTTTAGGCTTTTCTGCAAAACTGCGGAAGGTGACTATCGTTATGTTTGTCAGTCTGTCTGTCAGCATGGAGCAACTCGGCTCCCACTGGACGAATTTTCATGAAGTTTTATTCGTGAACACTTTCAAAATCCGTTGAGGAAATTCAAGTTTCATTAAAATCTGTCTACAATAACGGAACTTTCCATAAGGACCCTTCTACATTTCTGATCATATCTCGCTTATTCATTCTTAGAATGTGAAATGTTTCAAACGAAATTTGTAGAGTAAAGCAAAACACACATTTTGTGTTCGATAACGTTTTTGGAAAATCGTACCGTTTATGAGATAATATGGAAAAATACTGCACTGGCGGGCAGGCCACAGGTGACAATATGGCGACGTAGTGTGTTGTGGCTCGACAGGTGATCGTGTGATGGATATGAGCTGTACTGGCGGCTGTATCGTTCTGCAGTACTGTCTTTGCGTATAGATTCTTTGCTGTGCCCGATGTTGGAACGTGTGGCTCTGACGCAGCTCGCACGGCACACGTCACCCTCACTTTGCTTTCCAAGTGTTCAACTGCCTGGACCCAAATTCAAGCTGATAAAAATGTCCAATTTATGAACCGGCAAACAGTTCTGGACGGCTGCAGCGGCCCAGCTGCTGTGTGATGTTGAATATAAGTTAATAATAATAATAATAATAATAATAACATTTATTAACTTCAATTGGGTTGTCACCCGTTGGAGGGTTTTTTTTTTACATGTATACAAAATATGAAATTGGTTACTAATAAATTTAAGTCGGGAGGGCTACATACGAAGCATGTAGTGGCAACTTGGAATCTTGGGAACCATCTCAGCATTTGCTTATAGGCACAGGCGAAACCAAGAAAACCCTGTGTCGAAGTGGCCGGTCGCAGGATCTTCCGATTACTGACTTCTAGCCAGCAGTCCGGCATCTAAAGTAAAAACAGCAATACACATAATACAACAAATACACATAAGATAACAACAATACACACAAGACAGCTATCAACAGTACACACAAGACATCTTAAAACACATGTACAGTACAAAAGGGAAACAATACAAAGGTAAGAAAGTACTGTATACAGTTTCTACTATTTTTTCCCACACATACTGTACTCACGCTTTCATCCCAGCCCTTCACTTCTTACCACTTGTTGAGGACGCTTGCTGTACTTTGATGTGACATCATACAAAGGCGTCTGTTACCGTTCGCACTTAGGACGGGTGAAGATTGAATTAAATTAAATTAAGCGGGGCTGATAACTAATTTCGAAAAGGGGTGCTTGTTCCAAATGTAGCAGTACAAGTAATGTCGACATGTGTCTGCAGCTGTCACGTGGTTTTAGCCTGATAACTGCGCTATTCTGGGTTATTAAGCCGCGAGTAGTGGCAGTTTCTAACACGTTTCGGTACAACCTATCGGTCCCATCTTCAGGAATTCTTGACCCCTGCAGATGGGACCGATAGGTTGTCCCGAAACATCGGTAGGCAATTGCCACTACTCGCTGCGTAATGACCCAGAAGAACGCAGTTGGCGGCGGAACGTGGTGTCGTCCTGAACTACGCACCTGACATCAGTTCCCCTGTCCGTCCCCACAATCGACAAAAGCCATATTCCTGTACCATGTGTGTCGCACATGACAACGTTACCGGCCCACTGAGCCACCAGCCACGTTGCTTATCTGTCCTCAGTTTCTGTAATCACAAATCTGTTCCACGAAAACTATTTAGTTCCGCAGCATTTTCAAAACACGCGTTAATTCAGCAATCAGTTTGGCCTACAGCAGACACTCAGTTCTCAATTAAGCAACGCCATATTAAACGAACCGGTCCAAATCAGACTCCATGTTCAGTCTCCAAATCATGCGGTTCGTTTTGTATCTTTATTTAATTACGTCGTGTACCGTTCGCAACTCGTCCTCTTGCTACTGTCTGCCCCGGCTGGCAAAGGACAAAGACGTGGACCTGACCTTCCAGCGCACAGTGCTTGCTGTGTGCCCTTACTCACAAGCCGGCAGTTCCTCGCAC
>Ga0123355_10014782_pt1 | contig 12224 bp, 13 predicted proteins | sample TergutEmb28metaG_3_FD_89872 | JGI IMG/M metagenome (GOLD analysis project Ga0123355, IMG submission 89872) | Embiratermes neotenicus P1 segment gut microbial communities from Petit-Saut dam, French Guiana - Emb289 P1 | ecosystem: Host-associated > Arthropoda: Insects > Digestive system > Gut ...
GGAAGACTATTCTTCCTCTGAAGCATTGTCACTGCCCACGAATCCGTATTGAAGGTGGATAACAGCGTGAGTTGGTGTTTGCACACGTAGTAACCTGGCTCCGCTAACTTGCACTTAGGTAACTCATCCTCTCTCATGGTAAAGTAATCCTGCGTAGCTCGGTCTAAACATAACACAGAGGATCACTTCAATTTATCAACCAACGAATGCACATATAATTTCACATAAAACACTTTTAAAACACTTTAAAACATTTACTTTATTACAATACGTTTCCGTCAAAAAACTAACATTTATGTATAACATTATTGCAACATGTTTCGACTTGTGACAGTCATCATCAGGCTGATCTAAGAACCGTTTAACAAATGTTAAACGGTTCTTAGATAAGCCTGATGATGACTCACAAGTCGAAACATGTCGCATTAATATTACACTTAAATGTTAGTTGTGTTGACGGAAACATATTGTAATAAAGTAAATATTCAGATAACACAACGGGATGACTTCAATCAAACTTTAAAACACTTTAAAACACTCCGACATGTTTCGATCTTGTCAGATCATCATCAGGGAGCTTTGCTCCGTGTTAAAGTTATATTACAGTATTCACAATTCAATTCGTATTTGCAAACGAGGTGTTGTGGCAGCATATCTTGTTGTGTGGGAATGTGTTGTGGAGCAGTGGCTAGGTGTGCGTCGTATGCTGAGTAATAAGAGCTTATTACTCAGCTTAGGACGCACACCTAGCCACTGCTCCACAACACTTTCCCACACAACATGATATGCTGCCACGACACATCGTTTGCAAATACGAATTGAATTGCGAATGCTGTAATATGACTTTAGCAAGGAACAAAGCGCCCTAATGATGATCTGACAAGATCGAAACATGTCGGATTGTTTTAAAGTGTTTTAAAAATGTTTTATGTGAAATTATATGTGCATTCGTTGGTTGATAAATTGAAGTGATTCTACGAAAATGCACGGTGCTACAATAAGATTTATAACACACAGGCTCGAACATCTATATAAAAAAGGTGTTCTCGGTTTACCGGTACAGGTATGGGGTTCATTCTTAAGACGGTAAATGTTTTCTTATGCACCAACGGCACTGTTATCACGTATCCCAGGCGTTCCTTGTAAGTGTACACACGAACATCACTGACCTGGTACATTGAGTGTAGGTAGTCTTTACCCAACTGGAATGGAAGAGTGGTATCAGCGGGGAAATGAAGGAATACTGCTTTTCAGGGTGTCCAATAACAGGGTAGGTGATATCACGCGTGGTGGTAGGGATCCCTTCTGTGCGTCGGCTATGCTATCTACCAGAATGTCTAGCGTTCGCTGGATGGCATGCGACGAGTCTAAAGCCTTTGCAATATGGTGCTCTATTGTAATCTTGAGTGATAAAAGATATGTGCCGTTTTCTACTTGAGAACCAAATGTTGCTACATACGTCTGCAATTTACTTAACCCCTCTCTCAACTTTTTCTCATTATACTCAATGCCTGTTAGCGTCTCATTAAATGTACTTAGTGTCGATTTAACTATTATCATTTGTCTTTTCACTAGTTCAGTCAGGGTGGCAGTGCCCTGTTCAAGGCTCTCTATCTGATCATGATAAAACTGCGCGTCATCGTCATCCATAATGCCAAACAGAGTCTTACTAAGTTTACCTACGAAGTTAAACAATCCTGTTTTGTATCTCCTCCCTGAGCAACATCGTACAACAATCGCTGTGTATTCTTTATCTGTTGGATTTTATGGGTCATAATGTCACCGAAGTGACGACACGCAGTCCAATTCTTAATAATCATTCTAGAGCAAATCTTATCTATATAATGAGCATACTGCTCAAGATGGGAAGTCCCACTATCCGTTGTTTGTATAGGGGCATATACTACTATGGTCCATGCAGTATTTGACAGGGTGGTGTGACCTAGATTCTCAAAATAAACACCAGGTGACTCTCGGTAAACATTCATTTCATAGCCAGCGTTTCCCTCGGCGGTTCTAAGCATCGCCCAAACAATCAGCGCGAGGAGTTTAGTCCTCATCTGTAACAAACAAATACGCGGTGCTTACTATTTCCTCTTCGTTAATAAAAAGGTTTAAGTCGGTTAATATGTACCTTGGTCGACTTACGTCCCCTAGCTATGGTGGCATTTACCTTGTCTATGTCGGTTACAGTGTACGGTCCAATCCACTGTGCACTTAGATTTCGCGGTCTGTTTCATCAAAAAGCAAAACCTTGTCGGCTACCTGTAGTTTCGTCGGTCCTGCGGTTTTGTCCTAATGCTCCTTGCTCTTGCCCTTGCTTTCAACTAAGTTTTTGTACGCATGTTGATGAACCATCTATAACCGACCCTTCAATTCGGACGCGTAGTCGTCATAATTATACTGGAGTTCGGGCGGCTTCTTCAAAGCAGAAGGTAGGGTTGAGGGGCGTCCAAACAGCAACTCGAAGGGAGTAAATCCCGTAGCAGAGTGTTCGGTTGTATTATACACGTATGTCGCGAATGGGACCCACGAGTCCCAATTGGTCTGATCCTCGTTCACATAATGTCTGAGGTACTCAGCCAACACACGATGACTCCGCTCAATACTTCCCTGAGATTACGGATGGAATGCAGTAGACTGAATCTTATTAGTTTCAAGAATCTTACAGGTGTTCCTAAATACCTCACTGACAAAGATTGCACCTTGATCCGTTTGCAGGGTTTGAGGTGTGCCATACGTTAATACTGTTTTCTCCACGAAAGCTCTAGCTATTGTTTCGGCGCCCTGCTTTCCTATGGGTACGGTCACCGCATATTTGCTTAAATCATCCTGAAACGTCATAATGTATTTATTACCTTCCAGCGTCACACGGAGGGGGCCTACTACGTCAAGATAACATTTCTCAAAAGGACGCTCGGCCGTCGTGGTTATTTCCTTCCGTGCCTTGTGTTTGGGGGTTAAGATCTGGTTTACTTGGAAACTCCTGCACAGTTTTACGTATTCCTCTACCTCTCGCCTCATTTTCGGCCAAATGTATTGCGCCTTAATCGCACGGCAAGTTCTGTTCATTCACCTATGACCACCTGTGGGGGAATTATGAAACTCGTAAAAAATCTGGTTTTTTTTTGTATTCTCATCAGGGATGTCCATCCTTCCTTTACCTTGCCAATACTGCCGATTCTACTCAAAGCATCCGCATTAGTGTTCTGAGATCCGCGTTTGTGAACAATTTCATAGTCACATACCGCCAATTGAATCCTCTATCGCATTAACCGCGATCCCGCGACCTTAACATTCATAATACACACTAAGGGCTTGTGATCACTAACAATTTTGAATTTTCGACCGTGTAAGTGCGGCCTAAAATACTTGGTCGCCCGTAGTATAGCGAGTAGTTCCTTCTCGTTGATGGCGTAATGGGTCTCCGCCCTATTCAAGCTGCTGCTCGCATAGGCTACCGGCAGGTCTTTGCCAGTCGATCCCTGCGATAACACGGCACCCACGCCCTGATTGCTAGCGTCAGTTGCAAAACAAACTCTTTCGAAAAATCAGGGTACTGCAAAATAGGTTGCCTAGTTAGCTTGGATTTTAAGTGTTGGAATGCGTTTTCTTGGGGCTCGGTCCCATTCGAATTTAGTGTCTTTCTTTAAAAGCTTATATAGCGGCGACGCAATTCTTCTGCAGTTCGGAATAAACCGTCGGAAATAACTGATCTTCATCAAAAACTTTCAGCTGTCTCGGAGTGATGGGGGTGGGGAATCGCTCTATTGCCGCTACCTTTTGAGGGCCCGGTCGCACCCCGGCCTCCGTAATTTGGTGACCTAAATAGCTCACTTCTTTCCGGAGAAATTCGTACTTTTCGGGCTGCAACTTCAGTTTATAGGTTCGCAACCTGTCTAACACTTCTCGAGCTTAACATCACGCTCCGCCAGTGACCTGGCATATATCACAATAACATCCATGTACACAAAACAGCGTGTACCCGTCAGTCCACTCAACACGGTGTTCTTCATCTTTTGGAATGTAGCTGGGCCGTCTTTAACCCAAAGGGAAGCCTTGGGTACTCCAATGGCCCGGCTTAGTACTAAACGCAATTTTCGAGCCTTCTCCGGGTTCTAGTTCAATCTTGTGATAACCCATCACCATATCCAAACATGTCAAGTAGATTGCCCTAGCTGGTTCAAAATCTCAGTAATATCGGGAAGGGGATGAGCATCTCCGATAGTCTTCTCGTTCAACTTGCGGAAACCCACGACCATACGCCACTTCGGTCGTCCGTCCGGACCCCCCTTTGTCGGTACTATTAAAAGGGGGCTATTCCACGGAGAGTCACTTTTAGTAATAATGTCATCCTCTACCAATTCTTTCACCTGTCTATCTCCTCTTTCTGGCTTTCAGGTAGCTTGTAGGATCATGTGTTAATAGGTATAACACCAGGCTATAACTGTATGGAGTGTCTAGCTGCGTTAGTACAACTCAATTTATCTCCAGGCAAGTAAAACACATCTTGACACTCGACACATACCTCACGGAGTAATTTCTTTTCCTCCTCATTTAGGTGTTCGTCCCTCAACTTAGCTATCACTCTCTCTCCTCTGCTTAAATTTTGGTCATCCCTACCTTCTCCCTGTTCTGTCACGCCCATGATTGCAGCCTCGCTAGTATCACTAACACCTAGCTCCTCCAGCTTAACCACAGGATCAAATAATTCTACGTCCTCTTCGGTAATATTAATGATGCTAGTAATAACTTACTCCTCAGCTACAGTGACCAGGTTCTCGGCCATGTACACCCCTGGCATCAGCGCTGCTCTCTCTACTATGCCCTCTTGCACCCGCGGTCCTGCGTCCACCGGTACTTGCACTATTAGTTCGGTTCTAGCTGGGAGGGTTAGTTTGTTCATCTTTCTGTCCCTAGGTGTCCCTTGTTCAGCTCCGGGTAAGGACATTAATTTCCTACGTACAAGGACCCCTTTATATCGGAAAATCAAAACTCTTTCTCTGTAACAATTGCGGGCTCGCATTTCTGTTAAAAGTTGCGCCCTAGAATTCCATCACCTTTCAGGTCTACTTGTTTGCTTACTAGTTGTACATGGTAAGGAATATTCATGTCGCCTTCTTGTAACTGTGTCTCCAAACTGCCGTGGGTTTCAATTATAGATCCTTCTACGCACTTAACGCGTACTCGGTCTCTCGGCTCAAACTCAGCGGTGCTCAATAGTATCTCACTTTTACTAAACTAATATCCGCTCCGCTATCAACCAAAAAGTATAGCTTATGTCCTTCACTCACGTCTAGCTCTAAAGTAACATAGTCACAATGTCCTGTGTCGGCGCATCCTATTGAGTAGAGGCGACGGTCGGGCGGCTGCTCTCCGTCCGTCTTAACTCGTTTCCCGGCAGCTTGTAGGTATCATTACCTTCCCATCTCCGCGGTGGTTTCCGACAATTTCGAAACAAATGGCCCTTTTATCCGCATCGAAAGCAAGTAATTTGTCTGGCGGCTCCCGAACCGCTGGAGACAATAGATTTTACTCGCGCTTTCCCTCCACTTCGCGCGTAGCACTTGTTACTGGCGTGGCCCAGTTTTCCACAGTTACCACACTTCTGAGTAGTAGTTCCTTCTAAACGATACCTGTTTTATCTTGAAGCTATAGCACTCACCTCAACGAGGGCCGCTTCCACTATCTCATCGAAATTTTGATAGTTGCGGCTTTGCACTATTGTTTGAATTCGATCAGACGCCAATCCTTGTATAAAACGAATGTTACGCAACCGGTCGGCTAAGTATAATATTCCCTCTCTCGCCCCGTCGATGCAGTTCAACAACGCGGTTTCACGGAACTCCGACCCTTGTGTCCGTGAATCCTGTCCGTTACCCTCTCTTCCTTTCCCTGCTTAGGCTTAAAAGGATGTCTAGCATGGAAATCTGAAGTTCTCTTTTCTATTTACGAGTTTCGCAAAAATTCCTTAAGTTCTGCCCAGCTATCCATATTCCTATGGCAGATTGCCGTCCTCGACTGGCCACTAATGCACGTTAATACAAACTTGTATAAAATATCATAATGTTCTGGGTTAATTACTGCAAAAGCGGTGTCTACGATCCCAATAAATGCTAGCACTTCCTGCTTGTTTCCTCTAAATGGGGAACTAGTTTCAAGGCCTCGCCTACGCTACTAAATTCTTCGTTCATCCTGGCGACACAATTGCCTACTACGTTTTGGAAACTGGAATTGGGAGGGTCCATAGGTGTATGTATTTGTAATTGTATGCAGCACAACGGGGAAGACTCGCTTTAAAGCGAGCCAAAGGCTGTTATAAGCTCCTTAGTCGAATCGGATGCCATTAGGAAGAATGAAGTAGAAATTGTGGTATGAAGGACAATTACTGACACGAGAAAGCATAACGTTCACTGAAACCATAACCAGATACCTCGCAAATACTTAAAGGAATTGGTTTTATATTTACCATGCCGATATTTATCCAAGTCGGCTAGGACGCGTGGAAGTTACGGGTACAGATTTATTTACGATCTTACGCAAAATATGAACGTCACCAAGCAGATTTTACGAAATTTCATCTTCCGCGACAACATTGCGTAAATAACACCTATATCGGATTTCATGAAAATCTGACAGACGGTCTAATCGCTGCTCCTATGTTCAGAGAGGCACACACAGACGGACAGACGTGGCCTACATACGAGGCCTTATGATTAGCTTCGGAAATAACACATTACAGCGACGTGACGGGAAGCAACACAGGCGAAGCGATGCAAAGCGACGCGATGAATGGAGTGTCATTGGTAGTTATGATAGCCGACGAGGTACAGTACAAGCAGGACGGACGTAGAATAGTGCACTGTTAAGGAAGTACATTTGATTTCGTTATGTCATAAGCGGTGAGTAAAATTAACTTTTATTTGCGCCCGCAAAAGAGTGAGATTTTCGTTGCGACGAATTTAAAAAGTGAAAACGTTGTGCAGACAGAACATATGCAGTTTCACCAAAAGCGCAAAAATAAATTAGGATGGCACAGATAAAATTTTCTTAACTAATAAATCTTGTTATCAATCAGTGACACCTTGTAGGATTCTATTTATAAATTAATTCAGATAAGGGGGAATACATTCTACATCGGGAAAAATTCATTTACTTCCGTACGGTCGTAATTTCACAGATTTTAACGAATATTATTTGAATGAAACAAATAATTTTGGAAATACAACCTAAATTACATTTACACCAGCGATTGAATTACGACATTCAGTGAACCGATTTTCACGAAATTCACAAATACTCAAATGGAATTTCATTGAGATTTCCAATGCTGATTTTTAACCAAATCGGTCAGGAAGTGTGGTTGCTCGCGTGTTAAATTATTTACGTCCTTTCGCAAACCATGACTGGTACTAACCCGATTTTCATGAAATTCAAGTTTCCTCTAAGAGTCTGTAAAGAAGTAATAACCGAATGCTCTACATCGACGTAAGAAGTGGTAAAAAAGTCATTACAAAGAATTAAAAAAATCTTATACATATCAGTTCTTATAGAGTGATATAAATTCCCACAAAATTACACAGTAGTGAAACGTATCTGCAGACAATAAGAAGCCCTGCGACATCTACAGTATTAAATTCTACACAATATAAGAAAATAAATCGAAGTTCCCTTTTATTTTATATTTATTGTGTATTGGTATCGAATAAGTGGTAAGAAAAATAAGTACAGAACTAAATGGGCAACGCACGTAGAAGAAATGGGTGGGAGACAATTTTCTTATTAGACTCTCAATAACTATCCGTTCCACATAACAAACTGCTCTACCTAAAACGCGACATGCAGGAAGGCGATTGTGTCAAGAAAATCATACGATCGTACAGATAAAGCTGACTAGCACAACCGCAATTACCACTTCATACTTCTTTTGTATTATGCGATAACTCTGTCAGTAAAATTACTGACTTCCTACTGGAAGGCTGGGCTTTATTTCCGGCGTTCCTTTCGTCTACATATCGATATCGACCGCGCGGCTCACCCAGACAAATTTTCCAAGCATATAGCTAGAGGTCTCGGGAAGTGGAGCTGAACAGTCACCTCCATCGAGTGCCGAACTTCAGAGTATATGAAGTTACACTTCCATTGTCCTGTACGTCTAAATGGTGCGGTGATTAATTAAGCAAAACAATGCCGTCACACGTTACGTATAACACAGCAGAAATCAGCTTATAATCAGTACGTTAATCTATCCGGCAGTTGAACTGAAGAGCATTTCACCGAATACTAGCATAAAAACGTGTAAAGAGAGAATCACGGAAATATGACACTATGAAGGGAAAGTGGGCAGTGCGTAACAATTCTGGCGCGTTGGCTGCGAAATTTCATACACTTTAATTCCGTGAATTCCTCATCAAATATTATTTAGGTAATCAAGTTAACCTTTTGGCGCCGGAATTATTTTTTTAAATTTTAGCACACGCTGTATATAAAATGTGAATAAAACAGGAACCAAATACGTTAGAATTAAGAAACAAACTGCATTTTGAAAGAAACAAAAACGGAGAGTTTATACCATGTTTAAAATATTCAGTACCTCTGTTTGTTGAATAAATATATAAATTGCAAAGTTTAGAGGTTAGCGGTGCGGTACGACCACTATAGTGGTCGTTAGGCGTCAAAGGGTTAAGGGTAGTGAGATGTGCGGTGCATGTTGCATGCTTTGGGTCGTACGGAGGGGTTGTGCATACAGGGTTTTGATAGGGAGACTTGAGGAAAAGAGACTACTTGGATGACACAGACGTAGATGGGAGGTTAATATTAAAATGGATCTTAAAGAGGTGGGATTGGGCATAGACTGGATTGATCTGGCTCAGGATAGAGACAGATGGCGAGCTTTTGATAATGTGGTATTGAAACTAGGGGTTCTAAAAAATGCGGAAAATTTCTTGACTACCTGAGAACCGATTAGATTCTCAAGACGGAATCTACTCCATGGAATTTGTTAGTTAGTTAGTTAGTTAGTTAGTTAGTGAGGATTTTCAAGAGTAACATTCTATTTCCGAGCTTCCAAAAAAATGTCTGCCTACGTCTTCAATAACACACTGTAAGAAATGTCCATGGCTGAACAAAAGATTTAAATCGGTATAATCGGATATCGCATGAACGGCGAAATATATTTCTTGCGCATAAATTGATTGTTCCGTTTAACATTCAGTTTTTTTCTGGCGTCAACTCACATATTATAGAAATCTGTCCCAGTCTTAAAAACCAATCAAAGTCAGACAAAAGTTAAAGTGATCCCGTTACAGGCCCGGTGTGACCCAGAGAGTGGGCAGAGGTATAGCTCTACTCTTCCATGACCGCGGTACTAGAAGGGAGTGAGTGGTCAGCAGCACGCCCCGGCCGCAATTTACCCTCGGGATATAGCCGGTACTCATTGTACAGGAGGCTGGGTGGGCCCCCAAGGCCGGTCTGGACGGGCGGAAAATCTCGTCCCCACCGGGATTCGAACCCGGACCGTCCAGGCCGCAGCTCAGTCGCTATAATGACTGAGCTATCCGGCCCACAATTGCAGTCAGATATTATCGCACATGCAAGTGGGTTCTCAGATAAAGTGTCCTTTATTTTTTTATCTGAGTTCAAACAAAATTCGAATTAATGGACATGTGCTCTGTCAGGTTCTACAAGTTTTTCCACATTTTCTCATAAAAGGCACAGTTTTAAAAAAAAGTAATTGAATATAAAATAAGTGTTTTTATTTTCTAAATGATTTCCTTCTGAAAAAATCTCATTCTATGAAGAAATGAGCGAGGTATGGCCAAAAATGTATATTGGTCTTCAAGTAAAGTACCAGTTATTCTTGCTAGATTTTAGCAAACCTTGTATTTCCTCTACAGATTTTCGAAAAATACTCAAATATGAAATTTAATAAAAATTCTTCCAATGGGAGCCGAGTTGTTCCATGCGGACGGATGGACGGACAGACGTACATTACGGAGCTAATAGTCGCTTTTTGCTATTTTTCTGACGCCCCTAAAAACCAGTCGGTTTACACTTCACAGGTCAAATGTCGTTCTTTTCACTGCGGTACACACAAGACATTTAAATTGCCTCCGACTGGCAGGACATAGAATTTGTCAATGTTAAATCTGGTGATACGTGCAGTAAACAGCAGGTGTGAAATGGTTAAAAGATTTGCGTAGTTTTGCAGTAAGCTGTAAACACCATAAATGAGTTTTTTGATGCAACTGGAAGAACTGTACATTCCAGGTAAGCTTATTATTTCTTTAAATATTCTACATTTTTCTTATACTTTTAAGTATATTCCAAACGAATCTGCCTGATTACCAAGATATCCACTTACTTACTCCACGGTGCAGAGTCCTTCTTGAGAAGCTAACTGGTTTGCAGCTAGTCAAGAAATTCCCCGCATTTCACGGAACCCGAAGGTTTATTACCGCACTCACAAGCCTCCGCCACCCGTCTCTATCCTGGGCCAGCCCAATCCAGTCCATATACCCACATCCCACCTCCTGGAAATCCATCCTAATATTACCCACCCATCTACGCCTAGGTCTCCCCAGCAGTCTCCTTCCCTCCAGTTTCCCCACCAAGATCCTATACACCCCTTCTCCTCACCCATACGCGCCACATGCCCAGCCCATCTCATTCTTCTCGATTTTATCACCCACACAACATTGGGTGAGGAGTACAAATCACTTAGCTCCTCGTTATGCAATCTCCTACATTCCCCCGTTACCTCGCCCCTCCTAGGTCCAAATATTCTCAACACCATGTAAGATATCCACTAATCATTAAATTAAAATTTTCGTATCATAACTCCATGGATTTCAAGAAATAAACTCATGACGTCAATGTGAGATGATTGCTTGCACTTAGACTTTTTTATTCATCGTCTTTAAGCAAACTTAGCTTTCGTAATGTAAAACGGAAGGTCTAATTTACCCTGCATTTTTCAAATTCAATCGACCATGTGAAATATCAGAGCCAGTCTCTTGCACACGACAATAGTGTAAACATGTTTACATACAAGCAGACGCTGGTCTGTGCGGAATGTCAATTAGCAGGGTGTTTAATTTTTCCGTACAATGCTGCCCTTTAGCTGTACCCACTATGAGTGACATCAAAAGGAAGCGTGTTGGACAAGTGAGGGTGAAAGTGACACACAACCCTCTGAATTAAATCTTCTTATAGAAGCAAGAGTGGACTAATAAAGTGATACTGATTACTGAGGTATGGCATAAATGCTCATGCAAATATACGAGGGAGAGTCAACTGAAAACCTTAAAAGTTCGATAAAAATTCGAACCACAATTCTTGTAAGTTTCAACAATGATACTCGTGTTTTGAAGAGTTGCCGACAGATGACAGTAAGATACTACAAATCACTTTCTCACACAACTGCTAACAAACCACAGCCGCTTTCGCTCATACCTCCATAAAATGAAAAAGGTACCCACACCACATTGTTCTGTACTTTTCCTGAAGAATCCGAACAAACGGCGCGACATCTCATGCTAGAATGCAGCCTACTTTATAAAGAACGTCCAACAGTACTACGAAACCTCCCCCTTCCCCTAATAATGAAATACCACATAAACACAGTCGAAGTCCCCAGGTTCTTCAAAGCCATCTTCAACATGCTACAAGACCAATCAAAACAAGACCAGATCCCATAAACACCGGCGCTACAACTACAACTCCAGAGCAACACAGCTACAAAACACAGCATAAAAAACACTCAAGCTGTAGAATACTGTAAATATCCCGTGGTATACCGCTTGGTGAAACACGGGTTGAAATCCTTCACGAGAAAAAAAAAAAGATACTACATAAAAAAATGAAGTCATTGTGTACATTTCGTGTTCAATACATTACGAGATAAAACATATTTAAGGTTTTCATTTGACTCACCCTCTTATATATATATATATATATATATATATATATATATGATCAGTGATTTTTAAATCTTTGTTAATAGTTTTAAAGTGTCTGTTAAATTATAGTTAGAACCATTCAATTAGCCTACATCTTGCTCAGGTCTATGTTATTACTGATATGAAATAAGTCTGCGCATTGTAGTGACCGCCTCTGTGGTCTAGTGGTCAGAGTTTCTGGCTACAGATACAGAGGTCCCGGGTTCGATCCCCGGCGCTACCAGATTTTCTGAGTAGTAGTGGGTCTGGAACGGGGTCCACTCA
>Ga0123355_10014783_pt1 | contig 12224 bp, 4 predicted proteins | sample TergutEmb28metaG_3_FD_89872 | JGI IMG/M metagenome (GOLD analysis project Ga0123355, IMG submission 89872) | Embiratermes neotenicus P1 segment gut microbial communities from Petit-Saut dam, French Guiana - Emb289 P1 | ecosystem: Host-associated > Arthropoda: Insects > Digestive system > Gut ...
CCACCCATGAAATAAAAACCAGTTAGTCGCAGACTCCTGAAGATGGTCGTATTAACGGCCGAAACATGTTGAGTAATGAATGAATATTAAATAATAAAACAAGTGGCATCAAGTTGGTTTTTACTCTTTACGCAACTATAAAGATGATGCACGGTCCAATAAACATAAGAATAGAAACATAGTTATGGTAGTTTTTATGTTCTCGATGATATTCTTGTGTGTGTGTGTGTGTGCGTGCGTGTGTGCGTGTGTGTCCCGTACGCGTGCATGCGTGAAGTCCCCGTTAACCGTTTCCACGCCTATACATTAAGGTCCCTGCATATTTTGGAGCCTGCCTGCTTCTAGGCTACCGTCACATCCTTCCAAATCCTTTACAATATTTGTGTTGATTGTATTGTACATCGCATCTTTTATACGATTGTGATGAATTGCAAAGGATCGTGAAGGACACGATCTTGGCGTGATAGAGGAAATCACGGAATTTGTCACGAAGGACTCGGAAGAACCACGACAGTTAGGATAGCCTGTGTACCGGCTGGTATTCGAACCGCGATATTTTCGAAGAGCGTTCGCGTAACAGCACCCTTCATCATTTAAGTTTTAGCCCTGCTGATATATAATCTGCACGGTTGGATAGGCGCCGTTAAGTAACCCAAGAGTCAATCTCTGGGAATATTGCCAAGTTGATGTAGAGGATTATATATATATATATCGATTCGGAGAACAACAACGAACAAAGAAGTCGGACAGTTTCTGCAGGGTTAATCTGTCTGGAGGCAATCACATCAGATTTGACGTAATGCTCTGACCCTTTGTTTAGCAACAGAGCGTCATTTCCTCCATCCACTCTGCTCTTTTTTAATACAGTGTTTTCTATTTTGCTGTTTCGTTTTGGCGCCAAAGGGGCCGAGGTGTGGTTTATACTTTACGGTACGACACAAAGAGTGTGGCGCGTACTGTGCTGGCACCCAGTTTATTATATTCGAGGGTATTTCAGTTCCCGCTCTCAGTTCATTTCCGGGATCAGATATTCCTCCACCTCAATCATATGTTCTCAGCTACCTTTTTAAACATGTATTAGGGCTTGCTGCAGGTGTCAATTTTAGCATGCCCCTGAGCACAGTCGCCGTTAGATGTCCCGGCGGATGCAGGGTTTCTATCCGATAAATTTCCCTGCTCGTATACACCGTAAAAGGGACCCTCTGTGCTGCTAGTCGTAACGGAAACAGGAAGTACCAGGTGAGGCCCGACTTACCTGAGAATTTTTTTTATGTAGACCCATTTATTTAGTTTTAAATTTGGTTAAGTCCGTTCTGGAACCGTGTAGTTTGTTATTTTAGTAATCTGTAGCCTGAACGTACAGGCTTGCTTCAAATCTGTGCCGAGCTGCGTATTACTATGGCGGCTTTTGTCTTGTATTCGTCAGGGGGTAAATTCTAATTGCAGTCGCCTCTTTATAAACGTTGACTTGCTCTTATATGGTGGTGATTCTTGTGAAACTGTGTAAACTAAATTTATTTTGTAAAGCCATCATCCCCACTCAGACAAGTCGCCCTTTGAAATATGCAGAAGTCAATTAACTATCGCAGGGACTTTGTTGCCGCAGAAAAGCAAACTTGCTAACTTTACGTTAAAATTACATGAAAGGCTACAAGTCTTGGTGTTTTCATGGTGGTGCCGTTGAGGGGTCCGTCATTTTGGGTTATGACCCTGCGTCATCGGGTAAGTGGTTCACGAATTTTCGAAGGAACAACGTGCCTTCGTCTTCAGAGGTCTGCAAGTCCAAAAATAAATGCTGGGAACCAATTACCCATGACGCGGCTTCATACACCAGAAGGACGGAGTCGTACATGAAAGCTCGCTAAACCCTCCCACAAGGGTGTAATTTCGAATATTTCCTGTTATAACTCCTCCACACTTCATTCACAGCTGCTGTCAACTACATACACACATACACGGCCCAAACCATCTAACCTACGTATGCCACAGGCGACGGTGCTTGAAAGTCACCTCAACACTGACGCCTGTGACAAGATTTAAGTGGTTTTGGTCGTGTGTGTGTATGTGCGCGTGTATGTATATATATATATATATATATATATATATATATATGTATACACACACACACACACATATAGTCGACAACAAAAGTGAAACTTTTGTGGTGGGGTTATAACAGGATAGATCTTACATACTGCAGTTTGTACATACGTAAGAAAACCGCTATATATTTGTTTCAGTTTAAGGTAAACTAGTTGTGTGTCTTTGTGAGAAGTTGGTTCCGTCCAGCAGGTAATTTTTTCGGGAAGAGAGCCATTTTGTTGGCATAACTGCCACGAGTTGTTGCTAAGGCACTCGGCTATTCGTAATGCTGTGTAAGCAGTTGGTGTGCAGAGCGTTAGTTGATTAGTGTCTGTGATGATGTAACCTGAGGCACGTGGTGTTCTTTCAATACTCAAGGTTGTCTGTACTACGTGAAGTAACGTGACATTCCGTGCAGCCGCATGAAGCATTCCACGATTCACAGCAAACGATACACATCCTGATGCCCTTTCGTCTAACTTGTCCGCGAGGGAAAGTTTAATGGCGCGTCAAGAAGGTAGAGTTTGCGCACAGATTTTCTTGTTTTTCTTTAGAAAGCCGATCACGTCTTTGTTTTATCCTGAATTCCATTGTCTTACTACTAGTTTGATGATATTAGAATTGAGATTTGATGTGTTTCAACTTCTTTATTTTAAGTTTTTCCTTGTGTGTGTCCAGTTTTTCTTCCTGTTAATGTGCGGCCATTGCTCTACGTTCTCCAGTGTTCTTGCTATTTTATTGGAGGCAGAACCAGTGGCAGATAGATGTGCTTTCATATAGAGATGTGGATGGGGACACATTCGTCTCAGTCGTGGTGATAATGTGTTCACACCATTACTCATCTCGCGCGGCACAGAGTGGTACAGCTTCTATCAGGATAGAAACGTTGATCTTGGCGCTACCACGTAGGATCGATTTCAGGAAACCCCTGTTTTCACCATGTACTCAGGAAAAGAAATCTAAGATAAAAATCTTGGACTTTAAAAGTCATGAAGGATGAATGCACATGCAATGAGTGTCAGCTCCGAACTAGTAACTATCTTGTGTTCACCACAACGAATTGAATGCTAAGAGATTTGTTCGGTGCAGTTCTGACGACAACGGCAAATATTACATTAAAAACCATTAATGTGTCTGACTTGCATTTCGTGCACCTGATCTGAAGCATGTACCGTATATTGAGTTAGTTAATATGACAGAGGTAATTCACTGAGTAAGAAAAGGCATATACCTGTTGTGTGCCTCCCAGGTTGTATACTGCCGTTCTGAAACACCCTGTTCAGCCCATGTAGTATAAGCACTGGGCGACGGATGGGGTCGAAAAGCCGAGTGATTGAAATCGGAGGATTTATGCATCCTGAAGAGGGAGGATGCAAGTTTTTTATTTTATTTTATTATTTTTATTATTTTTATTTTTTATGTCTGCACATAATACGTCAAACTGCACTGCGACACTATCAGAAGACGGTTATCTTCGTTAGTTGAGCAGTTCGAGCCTACTTTATTAAAGGAAGGAGACATGAAAGGCAGTGCATATGTGTTTACGCATGAAGGTCACGCCACAGGGTGTTAAGTAAATGGAATCTCTTTGTATATATACGTACAGCGTTTCCAACATGATACCAAGTGAACTTTAAGAATCCTTACACCTACTCTGATCTATGCTTACACCTACATCGTTTTCAGCCTGTTTTAGAGACATACTGAAATCGTGCATGGTATTGTCAGTAGGCTCATATATATTAGAGAAGTTTCGTACGTCAAAAATTGTGTATCAAAAGAGTTTACTTATTTTATTTGCTTGTGTGGTTTATGTTGATAGCTTGCTTTTCATATCTTGTGATAAAAGATAGGCTAAATACGAGGACCTCATGTTACGTTCATATTCAGTCCCTCGCTAATTTTAAGTTGCTGGACAGTTTGTCACACAACTTGATGAATTGTTTTGCTGCTTGAGGCCACTCTTGGCGTTCTGTTGTAATTACCTGACAAGATGAAGGCCATGCAAACCTTCGAGGTGAAACCGGCGTTAGTGAAACTTACTGAGTGCTTAAACTATTTTGTGGTCATGCACGAAAATATATGCTAGTACATCTCTGGTTGAGGACATTTTTGTGAGATGTTACAACCGGAGCATGATGACCCCAGAAAATCTTCTTTTCTGCAAAGGACACCGGCATCTAGCGAACCACTGAAAGCGAAAAACGGAGTTTGGCATGGCGACATGATAAGCCTACTGGTAGGTGTAGCAACAACAATCGTACGAAGTATGCTGCTGACAAAAATGACCGTGTGACATTTTAGATACTTGCGACATAAAATTCGTATGATCTGTCAAATTATTAACCTACATTATGCATAGAAATCTATCGCAAAATTGTCCTTACATTCTAATTTTTACTAGTCCCTGTCTCCGACCTCTTGATGTGAAGAAACTGTCGTACTTCTCGTTGACATGGAGCAGAGCTATATTAATAAAAATCCAACGAGATGCAACAGTATGCAGTCTGATTTATTTTACTGCAAAATCACTCTACATGTTTAGGGTGTCCACCGCACCCATCATCAGGTGTACTAAAAACTGTAACGGCAGCCTCCGGTACAGGTTGGGACTGCAGTCCCGACCTGGCCACGTTGGTACTGGTAGCTGTACCGATATTATGACCTGTACCGGAGGCTGCGGTTACAGTTTTTAGTACCACTGATGATGGGTGGGGTGGACACCCGAAACATGTAGAGTGATTTTGCAGTAAAATAAATCAGACTGCATACCGTTGCATCTCGTTGGATTTTTATTAATATAGACTTACGATGCACGGAATCGTGAACTTAAAATGGAGCAGAGTCTTCTTGAGAAGCTAAGAGATTTGAGCTACTCAAGACATTTCTGCATTTTATGGAAAGTATTTATTCATTCCCGTGTTCGTAACAACCAAACGCTGATCCTTATCCTGCACCAAATTAGTCCAATCAACCTCCAATATTATCTATAACACCCTTTTCAATATCCTTCCCTCTTCCTCTAGGTCTTCCAGGTGACCTCACTCCTTCACGTTTCCCGCAAATACTCTACATTTAATCCTAGCAATTAACCAACTTGATGCACAAAATCGTGTTTTATAATAGGTTTATTAAATGCCTCTGCATTTTTCGAGCACTATGTGCTCATCATCAGGAGGTCAAAATTGTATTATACAGCATCTGGTATCTACACACTCTGTAGGTGGCCTTCCCGTGCACCGGACGGCCACCTACATGTGTGATGATACCAGATGCTGTATAATACAATCTTGATCGCCTGATGATGAGCACATAGTGCTCGAAACATGTAGAGGCATTTAATAAACTTATTATAAAACAAGATTTTTTGCATCAAGTTGGTTAATTACTAGGATTGTACTGAGATGCACGGTCAGCAAAACATCAAAACTCTATATGTATTTCTCTTCTCAGCCACATGTGCCCCACACCCCGCTATCAGTCTTATTCCCCCTGACTGGTTCACTCAAGAACTAATTTTTAGTTGACATAGGTACCTGCCGTTAAGATAAGCGTAATGAAAGTACAGACCACTTTTTGCTGATTTTCACCCTACAGCTTCATATTCAGCTGCCCGCGTCTGCGCGCAGATGAAAATATTTTAACAAATGAACAGAACAGACTGGTTTGCAGACTATTTACGGCCTCGCAGTTGAAGCACGCGTATTGCGCTTAAATATTTTCTTGTCCTGCGGTTAGCAGATTGTTGTGGCCATTGCAACACAACTGTCCGATAAACCCGCATACAGTGGGAAGGAATTTCATATTTTGTACTCAGTTCCACATTACTGAACCACAAAATCGAACAAAAAGTTAGGACAACTGATCGTATTTTTATCTTTGGAATAGCTTGGAAAAATTTTCCGACGCTTGGTCGGGCGACACCGACCGCATTTAAAGTTTTGAGTGGTGCAAATGACATTTCCATCAATTTAGTAACACCTTTAGGCAGACAGACTGACAAATCACAGTGTTATTCCTTCTGCCTTTTATGTCTTCCCACTTTCTTTCAAGGTATCCAATGCTATGTTGCTGTTGTCTGGTAGGCTTTGTCCCGGTGACATCCTATCTCTAAGAATTGTGAATTTAAGAAGTTTTATATGAGGCGTACCATTTACAATTATCTTTTTTTGAATAATGGAGACTTATGGGTTATGAGGCCATGTCGATCGGTAAAGAGTTACACTTCGGAGTGGCTTGGTGCCTCCATCTTCAGGATTAAAGAAATGTAAGAACTGCACTTTCCAGAATCTGACGATAGGAACAAAAAGCTCCATCGAAATGGCCGGTAATTTTGTACCGATCGGCACGGCTTCTTGTCCCGGAAGACTTGAATCTTCATAAAAATGGCTGTGAGCACCTGAGATCTTGCATCGTAACGTCATTATTTGTGGACTTGGCGTTCTGATTTCGACTGCCTTGCATGACCAGACGTTCATACTAATTTCTGTCAATTGTGATCAGGTTATTAAGTTATATATGGACACATAATGACCTGATGATGCCATAAGCCTATGTTTCCTTAGGATGTTAACTTCAAAAGCATCAGTGAAAACGTAGCTCTTATCGTTTTATCGTATTTGCAGACCTGCACTTACCTCACACCGGCTCAGAATTTAAATCTGCACAGTTTATTGGTGTCGCTTCATTTCTTCTTACAACGTTACGGAGATTTATCATATGCTACTTTTTTATTTTAAATTTGTGCCAGGATTTAACTAGTGTAGGGAACAGACGTGTGAGAATTAAAAGCAGCTTTTTAATTAGGAACTTTCTGTAATGTTCTGTCTGGTAGAAGTAATTTGAAGCCGCACAGTTTGAGAAAATAAGCTATTTGATAAACAGTAAATGAATAATTTTTTATGAATGTACAAGTGTATATTTTACACAGATTTTATTTCTATGTTTGGAAAGGTTATAAAGCCACTGTTGCGATTACCGAAACATTGTTCTTCATGATTATAAACCATCTGAGTCAAATTGGTTTAAATAACTCTTTCGACCTTCATATTTTCTCTTTTCCATAAAGGCCCAGACCGGCTGTCAGGTCCAGCCAGCTTGCTTCCTATACAATTGGTACTGGGCCTCTTTTCGAGGGTAAAGCGGCCGGGTGTGAAATCGACCACCCACCTCCATCTAATACCGAGGTCAAGAACGAGTGAAGCTACCGCTACTGTCCCTTTATGTCTTCATGCGTAGAAAGGGAAAAACTTTACCTTCTTCGAGGAATAAATGGTCGATTGCCTCGTTCGCGTGTAATAAACAAACGTGATATCTCTTGATGGTAAGGGTGGGATTGATATAACATTAGGGGCTAGAGCTAACGCCGCCTTCCAGTGTGCAAGGTGTAACAGCCAACCTTTCCTATCCTACCGCCTGACAACACAATTTTCTTATGTCTTGAGCCAGGAATTACTCCACTTTGTGCGCTCGGTAATCCAGTTAGTGCAGAAATATTGAAGGATTCTGGAGGCATTGATGGCTTGTAGATTATTCATCCTCAAGATTGTAAAGTTTCTAATGTAAGTACAGAGACGACTAAGTAAATTGTTTCAATCTATAGAGCATTAAAACGTCTTTAGTGCAATATTGTATCAGGTGTTGAGACTAATTGACTTAGTCACGCATTATACATATTCTGAATATACAGATCTGAAGGATACCTGAGGCGATCCTGGTGGCCGTGCGGTCTAAGACTTAGGTCTGCAGCCGCTTGTTTGCTGGTATCGCGGGTTCGAGTCCCACTGAGGGCAAGGATGTTCACCTTTTGTGTCTGTTGTGTGTTTTGTAGGTAGTGGCCTCTGCGATGAGATGATCACTCGTACAGAGGGGTCCTACCGGGTACCCGTGTTTGTAAAATTGTGTGTGATCTTGAAACCCCAAAAAGAAGCGTCCTCATTTCAATAGCATTTAAGATATTCTTCAGTTTAGAAGATTTTTGTCATAGCCTGTAATTTGCACAGGAAAATAATGCCCTAGTCTAAGTGAATAAATGCAGTTTACATTCTTTAGAATGTGCTAGTGAGACTACTGTGCTGCAGGTTAAATAAACACATTGTCCATGCCATAGTTTAAGTGGTAACTAATGTAGAGTGTGCGTACTCGTCTAACACAACCATATTTATTGGTAGAATATAAAGTATTTTCTACATAAGGTACAACTACATGTTTCGGCGCTTGATAATGGCCTCTTCAGGTTCTACATGAAATACTTATTAAGTAGTTATACAAAACATACATGGGCTGTTTATATGGGGTAGGGAGGGGTAAACTGGGCACGAGATCTCGTATCTGGCAGAAAGGTTGGGCGGTGTGGGTTATATGAGGGGTCCATGCTGTTACCAAGCTATGTCTAAGCTTATTATAGTTAAACCTGTGGTAGGTATCATATTATGTCTATGTGTGCTGTGTAATTGCACTAAAGTATAAACTATACGATGTACAACAATATGTAGCATCTGTGACTATAATTTTAGGTTTATAAACTTATTCTAGTTGTTAGCAGTATCTTACTGTTTTACGTAAATTAGGCTAATGTCACAATAATCTCATCTGTACAATTTCATATGTGGAGTTATAATTCTCTTTATCATGTCATTTTCTCATACAATGTTTGTGAGTAGAATTTCATGTACAACCTGAAGATGGCCATTATCAAGCGCCAAAACATGTAGTTGTACCTTATGTAGAAAATACTTTATATTCTACCAATAAATATAGTTGCGTTAGACCAGTACATACACTCTACATTAGTTATTTCATAGAACACAACGGGGATGACGAACCTCATGCTAACTTGGGGGCCTGGCTTTAATCGCAATTTAGAATTCGTAGCTGGCTAAATGAGAGGTTCTTCTCCGGTAATATAATTTTCCCTCAACGAACAGTCATTTCAGAATTGGTCAGTAATCCTGTAGTCTGTCATCATCCCCATGGAATGCCTTAATTCCTAAGGGCTTTAGAGTACTGCGTTAAAAGACGTGGATGTACTAATGCGTGTCTTTCGGACACTGGGTTTGTGGGTCAGAGTCTCCGTCAACTGACTGATCCCGCTTAGAGGAGTCCTATCCTATGTAAATAAGATTTAGGAAGCTGAAGAACGTAGCTTGGGCTCCGTCGAGTTAGCAGCGCCGTTGAATGAACTTGGTATTAAGGCAGTTAAATTAAAAATGTTCAGTCTAGTTGGAAATGTGACTTACAGCAGACAGAAAATAGTTCCAAACTAGAGAAACAGGAATGGGAAAGAATACCAGAGAATTCTGCAAGTAAGAGAGAAATGCTAAAGCGGAAGTCCCTAATGTAGGTAGGGATTGTGTGGATCGTGCTGCTTTGCTTCAGCGTAGGGCGAAACTGTGGGGTTTGGTGCATCTTGTGGGAGCGAATAAATAAACGCACGATGGAGAATTCTTTTGCGTTCGTCCCGTTTTCTGCCTGCTGTCGGAATGCATCATTAATGAAACTGCAGATTCTATTTGCAAGAGTAATTAGCAGTCTATGGTGGATGTGCACGAAAGTTTGTCAAACGTATCTGGCATTCGTTCATATCTGCCCCTTACTTGACATACAACTCGTATCGAGTGTTATGAGGGTTCGTAAAAATTTTTCTCCATGCACAGATTTGTTTACACGACTATGACATGTTTACGATCTATAATATCCGTTTTAAACACGTTGAAATGCGTAGATGTACACTAAAGGTTATCGGAAGAGTTTGAGTTCGTACGGAGACCTCACTTTACATGGAATTCATATCCGTTTTTTTCGATTTCCTCATAACATATTTTTCACGAAAGGAGTTGTGTTCGTCATATAATGTGCTTTACGATATATATCATTTATTCAAGTGTTTCGGTATACTGAACAACTGGAAATACTTCCTGCCTGTGGGCAGTATAATAAGATTCGTAATAACACACTTCTACCTGCAGTAAGTGAACATTAATGCAAATTAGTTATGCAAAATCAGAAAGAAAGCTTTTGGAATAACAGTATCATTATTTTAAATGGCAATAATCGTTGGTAATTTCTCATCCGATCTCTTACGATGCACATCAATCCCACTCGCCGACTCGTTAACACACTCCTCAGCGGAAGTTTTGAGGATTCTGCGACTCATTTGCCTTGATTGTGCGGATTTAAATTCCCGCGCGGAGTGTTGCCGTAATTTAGAAAGGCAATATCCGGTTGCAACAGTTTCACACAAGACAATAATGCAAAGAAATGTGTGGGTTTTAGCAACAGGTTCCATTCTAGACAGTCAGAGAACACGCCGAACACAACGGTAGACGGAGGAAAAACTGGACGAAATTGAAGGTAAAATGGAGACGTTTGCAACAAACTATTTGGTGTGACTGTGTTAGTGCCCCGAAAGACAGAAACAAAGAAAGAAATAAACAATGAAAGAAAAACGACATTTGCACAACTAAAAGCAGGCCCGATTTAATACATTTCTGGGCTCAATGTAAAAATAAATTTTGGGGGCCCTACCAGTAACAGTCTGAAACACATACTTTAAGTGTAATGAGTTAAAGGCTAATACACATAAGTGCATTGTATTGAACGAAAACGTTTGGATCCCTGCTCACGGTAAATTGGAATGGCGGTGCTTGCCGTCACGCGAAACGGCGCGAGTTTAGAGTGATGCTTGAGGTCATTTAAAGGTGTACCTGTATATGCCGATATACTCCACCGATCACATCTCGTTACTGTTGTGGCTGAAGTGATGACCTCCGTTTATTAACAGTTCGAAATTAGATGTAATTGGCGAAGGTGTGCTAATTAACTTTATTTTTGACATTGCTTATATTCAAGCGGTGGGTAGAAATGAGTGTCATGCTGATTCTACAGTTTCCGCTGCAGCCATGGATTCAGTTTGCCTTTCGACACTCTTATGTCAACCCTGACGTCGTACAACAGTTCCCTATATTTTATCATGAGAGCTAAAGCAAACATTTCTGCGTAATGATAATATTATACTTGCTAGGACTTTTTGCGAACCTAGTCTTTGTTACACATGGTGGTGTTACCAGTGACGGTATTGTAAATCACTTTAGTTTGTTAGGCGAAGTACATGTGTAATAAAGATATCGACCTACGTATATAAAAAAAATGTGGCCTATATTATCGAGCCGCGTAGCAGGTATATGACATATAAAGTAGCAATCTGTAGGAGTCATAAAGTCTCTTTCCTGTTGTTCTTAATGACCCACTTCGTATTGCGTCCCTCCACCTATGTCGTTTTTTACCCCTAGTCTTTGTGATCAATGATTCTGACAATACTAGCTGTCCCAGGCGCATGTGGATGCTCTGCCCGCATGACGTAAATGAGAATCTGCCTAAAATGGCGATTTTCTGACCTATATATACAGGTCAGTAACGCGTGTAACCTTGAACACTTCCAGAACTCTCGATATTTAGAAATAGGCACACATTTCCTGGATCGTTCTCTGTGTCATGCCGTTTGTTTCGCTGCCCACCTTGGCTGGCGCTTTGAGTTTGCAGTACTTGTGCTTTTCAAGTTTGTACCATTTACTGACTCAAATAAGAGCAGAGGAAATAGAGCTATAGAGTGCTGCAAAACGCGTCAAGGAAGTCTGCAATAGTTTGAAATAATGTGTGTAGTAACAATACTTCGTTCCTCCATACTAATATTCATGTCCAAGGGTGGTCAGAAAAGAAGTTCATAGAGCGTACATAAATGGGGTTGAGAATTAGTACTTCCGTTATACGAAGTTTCGTCAATGGTAGTCGGATCGCGACGTTTCTAGGCAATGTGGTATGGTAGCTCAAGTGTCTGATCTTCATAATATATGCATATCTGTATATATATATATACACACACACAGACACACACACACACAGACACAGACACACACACAGACACACACGCGCGCGCGCGCGAGAGAGAGAGGGTGCTGATAAGTCCTTAGCCCGACCAGGAAGGAAACAAGCTACAGCGACCAAACTCGGGATTTATTCAACATACTTCTCACGAAGCTCAATATACTTCTTAGCCCGGTGCTCTAACTTTTGCAAACCACTCAAAAAAATTCAGAAGTTTGTCCGTCCAACCAAGTTTCCGCGGCATCAATGACCTCCGCGTC
>Ga0123355_10014784_pt1 | contig 12223 bp, 5 predicted proteins | sample TergutEmb28metaG_3_FD_89872 | JGI IMG/M metagenome (GOLD analysis project Ga0123355, IMG submission 89872) | Embiratermes neotenicus P1 segment gut microbial communities from Petit-Saut dam, French Guiana - Emb289 P1 | ecosystem: Host-associated > Arthropoda: Insects > Digestive system > Gut ...
ACAGGCCCGGTGTGGCCCAGAGGGTGGGTAGAGGTATAGCTCTACTGTTCCAAGACCGCGGCACTAGAAGGGGGTGAGTGGTCAGCAGCACGCCCCGGCCGCACTTTACCCCCGGGAAAGACCGGGTACCCATTTTACAGGAGGTTGGGTGGGCTCCAGGGCCGGTCTGGACGGACGGAAAATCTCGTCCTTCCATATATCTGTTACTTTCGAAAACTCACATAAGAGTTACTTTAAAGATGTTCACCAAGTTAACGCGCAGTGGATATGAATATGTTATCTGTTTCTCTGGTCACATGTTTCGTCTTGAAAGCTATGTATTTGACGTATTTAGACTAAATTTGATAACGCGAGAAGCGTTTATTTTTGGTGAACTTCCCAAATCGAAAAACAATCTTATCCTTCGCGGTTTTAAATGGTTGCCTTTTAATCTCGTCTCTGGGTCAGCCATAGTCCTGATTGAGCCAAGTGATCTACATACTGACATCACGATGAAGGAACATCACCCTTATTATCAAAGTTTATTATGCGCCAACGCATGAACTGCTCGGCAGTATCTACTCCCTAACAGTGCTACTTACACACATCAACAAGGACACGACCAATATATGCAGCCACATCACCACTGATTTAATCATACACTGATGAACCACAATTGACTATTTTAACAAAGAGTAACTTTAGCATGCACGGATAATGAGCTCCGTGAAGATGGAGTGACTGCACCGAAACATGTCGGAGCTGTTTTAATATTAATTTTAATATTGTTTTTAAAACCATCACTTGTTCATTCCTTGATGAATAATTAACTTTGATATTACAAGTCATGTTAGCCTACTTTTAAAAAAAAAAAAACAAGCTTCGTGGAATCACCACGCTGCTTTAATGGGTCGACATGTCCCCTCCTTGCAGATCTTGAAATGTTTGACCGATATTTATGAAACTTGGTGTGAATGTTATTCTGATTCAGGGCACACCCACTTCATACTTCTCAATCTCATACACTTACTAGCAACAAAATGGCTGACGCACGAACTTGTCAGGCCGGAACGTCACAACGGCACTTGCTTCATCGTTCTGAAATTGAATACAGGGATGCTGATAAGTCCTTAGCCCGACCAGGAAGGAAACAACCTAATATTTCTGTCAGAATGGCGTGAATTTCCTTCGGCGCCTTGCATTGCAGGGGGGAAAAAAACTTGATGACAGCTCGCGTCTCCATGTTGTTGAAATTGCGCGCGTCTCTGGCCTGCTTCCGAGCTTGTTTCCTTCCTGGTCGGGCTAAGGACTTATCAGCACCCCGGTATATATCGTGACTAACACAACTTTTGTTACATAAAATATATGTTTAGAGGATAGTTTAAAAAATCATGACAGCTACATGTTTCGGCTTTCTTCCTAAAACTATCTTCAGGCTGTGACTTGGAGGATTTTCGGATATAAATTCACAGTGTTTTCAAATACGAGATCTCGTTTACATATTTATTGTTATACTAGGATTTAAAATGTAAAATTTGAAATTTAATTATTAAATTATTATTTTTTACTGCAATTGATTTGTCACACGGTGGCAGTGCAATGATCTGAATGCTCGTTCTTTTCTATATACAGAGGTGGTGATAAGTGCTTAGCCCGACCAGGGAGGAAAGAAGCTAATGTTTCTGTCAGAATGGTGTGAATTTCCTTCGGCGCCTTGCCTTGCAGAGGAAAAAAAAATTTGATGACAGCTCGCGTCTCGATGTTGTTGAAATCGCGCGCGTGCCTGACGTGCTTCAGAGCTTGTTTCCTTCCTGGTCGAGCTAAGTAGTTATCAGCTAGTTAACAGATATAGGAAAATATGCAGTTCAATTAAGGCTTGCTTTTGTTTGGAGAATATGAAGTGAGAACATGGCGGCCATGTTACATTTCCTCGAACTTTAATTTTAAGGCGATATTTATCAGCCTTTGGATATGTATTTGTGGAACTTATTACGGAGATAGATTGTAAACTTACTTAAACATTGTTAATAAGCAAACATGGTGTTGAGGAGAATATTTGGACCTAGGAGGGACGAGGTAACGGGGGAATGGAGGAGATTGCATAACGCGGAGCTAAATGATTTGTACTTCTCACCCAATATTGTGCGGGTGATAGAATCGAGAAGAATGAGATGGGCTGGATATGTGGCGCGTATGGGTGAGTAGAGGGGGTGTATAGGATCTTGGTGGGGAAACCGGAGGGAAGGAGACCACTGGGGAGACCTGGGCGTAGATGGGTGGATAATATTAGGATGGATCCCCAGGAGGTGGGATGTGCGTATATGGGCTGGATTGGCCTGGCCCAGGATAGAGACATGTGACAGGCGAACGCTTGTGATTGCGGTAATGAACCTTCGGGTTCCATGATATGCGGGGAATTTCTTGACTAGCTGCAAACCAGTTAGCTTCTCAAGAAGGACTCTGCACCATGGAGTAAGGAAGTAAGTAATAGGACTCTGAGATGTAAGCGTGACCACGGGCCCGAATTTGATTTAAAGTATGCCGAACCTGTATGAAGCGGTAAGCCGTTTACCGAGCGGAATAACACAAAAGTGATAGTACCGATAGACCTGCACAACGAAAAATATGTGCAACAGGGAAGTAGGTATGAGTTCTGCTCGGAACTCCGTACTCAGTGAAGAAGGCTTTTAGGAGTATCATTGCAGCTTCAGGAATGCAGTTTCAAAATCGCGATTGTGCTTGTGTGCCTGTACTTCGCCGCACGTTGCGTTCAAAGCGATTAGAGACGCGCTGCTGAGTTTCTCAATAATACGCGTGCCCGCGCGCGCCAGGATTTCCAGCTTATGGCGTCAAGACCTCTGCAGGAGCAAACCACTTGAAGTTAACATTTTCTGTCCGGAACGGAATCAGAGAACCGAGATGGACACACAGCGTTTTTTCCCCCTCTTATTGTTACTGGGATATCAGAATTCTTTTAAGGTCTTTACTTTTTAGATTTTGGGGGACCGCGGTAGCACAGTGGTTAAGGTGCTGTGCTACAAATCGGAAGGTCGCTGGTTCGATCCCAGATGATGTCAGTGGTTTTTTCATTGACATTAAATCCTTCGGATCGCACTATGGCCTCTAACAGAGTATTTCCTGGGGGTAAAGGAGGCCGGTGCGTAAATCCGACAACCTTACCACCATCCTGTGCCGTTGTCACGAAATCTGGGAACCTTAACTTCCTGGAACCCTCTGGGCCTTTACCTTTTTAGATTTTATTATGTACCTCTTTTTAACCAGAATTCATTTTACGCCTTCATTTCGTTACAATTTATTTTCCACGCTTACTTTGCCAGAATTTGATATGGTAAAGGCGGTTTCAATATTCAGCAGTTTGAAACTTTCGGAAGGTTTTATGAAAAAATACTGCGTCGAAGTCCCCATTATCTAGCAGGTAATTAGGAATGACCGTTATTGAGTTACAAGCTTTCTTGGGGTTCTTTGGTGCAGAAATTCTTAAAAATATGTATAGGAATCTACCGTTTAGCCGTATGCTAAGCCAAGCCACTCCATTCAAGATAACCATTCTGTATATGTCTAACATTATATTACAAGTTATTCCCACCTACTCTAGACCTGTGACTGCTAAGTGGTTCATATGCTTCAGGCTTTCAGACAGAAACTCACAATGAACTTCTCTTTTTCGCTGCGAAGTCTTTTTCCCGCTTGTCTGGTCCTTGTAATATTCGGTGAGTCGTGCATTGTACGAAGTTTCTCTGTGTGTAACTTTCCTTATTCTTCTGGCTGCGTTCCTCTTTTAGTTATAAATATTCTTCTAATCATTTTCTTTCTAAACGCATTTCATTTTCGTTCTTACCTTAGGGTGAGAAGCCAATAGCTTTACAAATTGGGGTGTCTGACACATAAAACTGTAGACTCGTATACTTCAATTTGTAGGATTTGACACTTTGTGAACGCGTAAAATAACGATACGTAAATGTTACACACCGTTAGCCGAATTATATCTTCTCTTAATTTAAGATTATAGCCTTGATTTTTACTTGCCGTTTGTTACAAGGTAGTTTCCACCTATCGCTTTTGGAGGTGTTTTGTGAGCTTTTCGTTCATTGAAATTTCGTAGACGCTCATTCTTGTGACGCATCATGAATGTACAGTTACTTGGTTTCATTGTGTTTATTTCTGTACCGACTTCTTCTTCGAGTTTTAAGCATCATAATTCAGTATTAAATGAAAATCCAACTAGATGCATCAGTATGCAGTCCGATTTATTTTACTGCAGAATCACTCTACATGTTTCGGGTGTCACCGCACCCATAATCAGGAGTACTAAAAATCGGTACAGCTACTTCCCTCAAACGTGGCCAGATCGGGACTCAGTCCCAATCTGGCCACGTTAGAGGGAAGTAGCTGTACCGATATTATGACTTGTACCGGGGGCTGCGGTTACAGTTTTTAGTACTCCTGATGATGGGTGCGGTGACACCCGAAACATGTAGAGTGATTTTGCAGTAAAATAAATCGGACTGCATACTGTTGCATCTAGTTGGATTTTCCTTTAATATTTTTCTCGAGTGTTTAACATCAGATAGTTTTTGTGTTTGAAGAAGACCGAATGGATACAATAAAGCCCACTGACTCACCTGTATTCAGATCGGCGTTTCTCAGTAAGACATTTACGCAAACTGCGGCGCGTGTCCTTGTGTTGCTTATGCTGGGGAAATAATGAGAGTGCGTTGTGGGATACACGCCTTCGGAAACCCGAACCGTCTCAACATTAAATCATCAGCATATAATGAAAGGAAACCTGGAGACTGGAGACTGGAGACATGCAAGAAGCTCGGCAGGAGCAACTGGAGTGGCGTTCGAAGTAAAGCATAAGCAACGAAATATGAAGAGACACAAGCAGGCCTTTCAATAAGCAGCGGTGTGGCTGAAATTTGAAGCAGAAAAGAGAGACACAAGGCCCTGATAAAGGGAATGGCGTGATTGAAACGTTTAGCAGAAATAAGAGACGTGAAGTGAGAAGAGAGACTATGGTGACCTTGCATAATTAATTGGAGTAGCTGAAAAGTGAAGCAGAGACAACACAACATGAAATCTGGAAAGAGACAGAAGACCTTACAGATATAAGTCGAGTGGTATCCAAAGTGGAGCAAAGAAAGTCACACCATATTGTCGTTGTAAGGTCAAACGGTAGTATTGTCGAAATTTTCATTCACTTAATACGGGCCCGGTAACAAAATATACCACTTGTGGCTTCTCGTGACTTTTCAGTTTCCCAAAGGCAGTGTTCTTGTGTTTGCTTGTAATATCCTTCCACAGACTCGCTCAGCATTTACAATATACTCCACAAAGTCAAGCACTTGAAGGACTATCTTTAAGGTAAAGACTCAATGCCTCTGCTGCGATGTCCAGGTTTGTCTTCCAGTGGTTGCTGTCAGAAATGTGGAAGTATCGGATTAGTATGTGCCTTCCCTTGAAAACATTGTACTGTTTTATTTTCCTTTAGGTAATATATTCTGGCCTACGAGATTACGTACATAGAGTAAAACCACGATGTAGTATTCCCCGATATAGCTCCCACCTTCACTTAGCACCCATGAAAGCCTGTGAACAGGAACTCCCTATTATATAACATTTCGATTTACCGCCACCCTCAACGCGCTGCCACAAGTTGCGGTGTACAAATGGTGGCGCTATATCGGTGTTTGACTCTATATCCAAATAAAGGTAATGTTCACCCTATATGTGCAATTAAGGCATATTATTAAGTGGAGTCAGCTTCACGTGCCTGCCGCTTTGCCGCCAGAGGAAGAGGTCCCGGTGCGTAGTGAATGGGAGGTTGGGTTTGCCCCAAATCCGGCTTGGATGCTTCGGAGATGAGGAAGGGAACGAACCACGATAGTTTCATTAATTCCAACCGTCTTTACACAACAACATTATAGGTTAGATGTTTAGTTAACCAAGCTACATGTTTCGGCCTTCATGGCCATCGTCATTCTCATAGTGATAGATGGAGCGTGCCTGACCGGCTGCAAATCTAAAGTGAATTGTTTCCATCCCGTTGTGTATATATCAAGTTTCATTAATTCCAACCGTCTTTACACAACAACATTATAGGTTAGATGTTTAGTTAACCAAGCTACATGTTTCGGCCTTCATGGCCATCATCAACGATGATGGCCATGAAGGCCAAAACACGTATCTTGCTTAACTAAACATCTAACCTATAATATTGCTGTGTAAAGACGGTTGGAATTAATAAAACTTGATATATACACAATGGGATGGAAACAATCCACTTTAGAACCACAATAGTTCGGTCGTCTAGCCCGCAACGTGATGATCATAACGACTCCTCTTGTGCACATAGTATAGGTATAGTATATTTGGCCGCTCCAGTAACGCGTGTCTGTTTTAACCATATTCACAGTGTCAAGTATTTCCCAAGACTTTTTATTTCATTAGGCAAAACACCATGCTACGAAGTACAAGACATTGTAGACCTATCCGGATATCATCCTCCACGGCCACTCTAATATCCTCCTTGGGTTTCCTGTTCTCTTCCCTCAGACAGGCTGATTAAATCCCTTAGCCCCTCACCCCCCCTGCCCTCCCATCCTTGTTAGCTGCTGTAGAAACATAACACTTTAATATTATCATTACACGACTATATATAAACTTTGGGGTTGCTGTAACGAGCTTCCTCAAGATTCCAGTAACAGCAGAAAAGTCACGTGTACTGGTAAACATTTTGACCTGTTATGTAGATTACAACATATATCGGATGTATATCTATAAACCTAGTGACGTGACTCGATCATTTGTGGTTATGTTTGAAGTTGATTGTCGCTCATCGTTAGGGATTTCTGTGGTTCTTCTAACCCTTCATTGCGAGATGTTAGTTTCTCACACCTATGTTCCTTGCCAATTTCACAAGGTACCGCTGCTGGAACCTGGCTTTGTTAAGTTTAATCCAGTGTAAATATAATTTCCAATGATTATTTTAATACTATCCTTTCATCTGCACATCAGCTTTCCTTATTTCTTCTCCCCCTGAGGTTTTTCTACTGTAATCCTTTTTTTATTATCTGTCCCTGGAATGATACTTGCCTTTTCTGTCTCACATAATGTTCTATAAAGCACTCGAATAATTGTACGCTAACAGTACGAAATTTTAGTATTTTAATTGCTTGATTTTCTTCACTCTTGTCCCACTTAGACTTACATTTTCTCCCCAGCACTTTCTTTTCAAAATCAGATACAACGTTCTTTACACTTTCCTTACCACGAACGAGGATCCTTCTTCACAGAACACTATGTGTAGCGTTATCGGTGAAAGGAATCCTGCTCTGCCATCCTGCCTATCACTCGCAGTATCGTCTTTGCTGAATTTAGCAGCTGCTCTCCCAATTGGAATAATAAAAGCGTATTGCTGCTGCATGGTTTTCTTAATGTCAACAATAGGTTGCATTTGACACTAAAGATCTGGGTTGTGTAACAGAGGTTTGCTCAGTTTTGTTCTCTGTGAAAACGGCACGTTTTTTAAGGTAAAGGTAAAGGTGAAGCAGTCCCTTTACAGGCCTGGAGTGGCCCACAGGGTTCCAGGAAGCTGAAGTTCCCAGATTACATGACAACGGCACAGGATGGTGGTAAGGTTGTCAGCCGTACGCACCGGCCGCCTTTGCCCCCAGGAAATGCTCCTTGTACCCATTTCTGTTAAAGGCTGAGCCGACCTCAGGGCCATAGTGCGATCGGAAGGATTATGTCAATGAAAAATTCCAATGACACCGTCTGAAATCGAACCAGCGACTTTCCGATTTGTAGCACAGCACCTTACCCACTGTGCCACCGCGGTCCCCGCGTTTTTTTACGGTAGGAAATGAAATTTATTTAACGTTCATCTAGGATATAACACCATATAGTTTGTATGTCTGTTAGGTGAATGCAGTATTTTATGCATGTAGGGCTTCAGGTATATTGTCATAGAAATAAAATAAAATAGAATGAATTTTTTTGTATTTAAATTCTTTACTCTAGAAACAAGCTTGTTTGCAACCTATGCCGAAATCATTTGTTTCCTTCGTACGTTGGATAGGTAATTCGACGGCTGTTTAATGTCGCTGGATGACTACCAGAATTATTGTCTTACTGAAGCACGGAACTGCTACATCCGTAGTGACAAGTTTAGATAGTGTGTAAGCAGGTATTTAAAATTTCTCTTTTTGTGTTGGCATTTTGAATAAGTTTTATGTAAATGAATTTTTATGTCAGCACACTAAAGTTTGCACACCCCTGTCTTCATTTATAACTAGTGCACGTCTCCATTTTCCTTCAGTTTCATGCTGAATAATCAGCTCCATAAATTAGATTTCCTCCTGAGAAGCTAACAGATTCTCATCTAGTCAAGAAATTTACCGCATTTTAAGGGATATAAATGTTTATTACCATATATACAATAATGGTGACAAAAATACGCGTAAGTGTATTGAAATTAATTTATATACACAGTAAAGTCCTAGATGTTTCGGCCAATCACGTGGTTAGCTTCAGGGGTGTAAAATACAAAGTTTAAATACATTAAACTTTATAAAATTAAATTATATATGTATCAGAACCAATCCATATGTTTAGTTACGGTCACAAGAACCCATAGTTTAGAAACAGATAAATATAAATTATTACAATAAGAATGTGTTGAAATTTGATTGCATGGTGGACTTAGAAGTTTTCAGATAGTAATTCACTATCCTGTAATAATATATGTGAGTGTAAGATAGTGTATAATATATTGTCAGATAGTTGAAGAATAAAAGACCAACTTGATGTCACTTGCTATTTTATTTCACTTCTTACGTGCTCAAAATGTTTCGGACATTAATATATCCATTATCAGGAGCTTGCGACTATTCTGTTGAATTACCACATTGGTCGTATTTTTCTGTAAAGATGGAGGATTTAGCATTAGCGTAAATTATGTTACGTAGTGGTATGTGTTTGATATGACGTGCTTAGTCGCTTTGTTGTAGTTGGTAAGCGTCTTCCTGTTGATACTGATTGTTATGGTGGTTTCTGCTTTGTGATTATTGTGTTCTGATGAGTGTAGTATGTTTTATTGGTTGATTGGTAATGCTTTGTTAATATACAATGATGCACGGTCCAATAAACATAACATATTGTCAGATATTTAATAATTGGTTCTGATAGTTGAGTAAAGAGAGACCAACTTGATGCCACTTGTTTTATTCAGTGCTCAAAATGTTTCGGATGTTAATACATCCATCCTCAGGAGCTTGCGACTAATTCTTTGAGTTACTTCATGGGTTGTATTCATCTGGTTCGATGTGTGTTGGTGTTACGTTGTAGTTTGGCTGGGGTGGTGTGGTATCCGTATGCAGGCTGAAGCCTGCGTACTGATACCACACCACCATAGCCACACTGCAACGTAACACCAACACACATCAAACCAGATACAACCCATGAAGTAACGCAACGAATTAGTCACAAGCTCCTGAGGATGGATGTATTAACATCCGAAACATGTTGAGCGCTGAATAAAGTAATAATAAAATAAGTGGCATCAAGTTTGTCTCTCTTTACTCAACTACCAAGATGATGCACGGTCCAATAAACATAAGAATGGTTCTGATACTTTTATAATTTCTTTTTATACTTTTAATGTATATAACCTGTGTATTTTACACCCCTGAGGGGGGCCATGTGGCCTTTTGAAACATATAGGAGTTCATTGTTAATATGAACTGATCTGAATTTACTTGTGTGCATTTGTTGGTAATATTATTGTATATATTACAATAATACAAGGGTTGTGGATCACATTAAGTTTATTACCACGTGCACACCATGGCTCCTATATTGAGCCAGATGGATCCACTCCACAACCCGGCAATATGTTTTTTTTTTGAGGGGGGCATTCATTTTAATTTTCTCCCGTACACACCTCTGTCTACCAAACGGCCCCTTCGTTTCAGCTGTTCCCAACCAAAACCGCGTGTGCATTTATCTCATATCGAATTCGTCCCATGTGACCCGCCCAAATGACCTGTAACTATTTAATCGCCCCCTGTTTTCTGGCATGGAGTACAAATCGTGAAACTCGCCATTATGTAGTTTTTTCATGGCCTTCTATCACTCCATCTTGGGCTCACAAATCTTCCTCAGCACCCTGTTCTGAAACTTTTATTCTGCATGTTCAGTAATATAATTGAACTGGTTTAGTGTTTACTGCTGACAGTGATGATAGCATTTTATAAATTTCCCTCGTTGGTTTTGAGAATCATCAATCACTGCCTTTACAAGGAATAAAATGAAGAATAAGAATAGAAGTATTAGCAAAAAAGATGGCCTGTCGACGAGCCAGATTCTGTTGATTTAAATTGGTTTTCAGTCTCAAAAACTCAACTTGACGTTGAAACGAATCCCCATATCCTTAAGTGTAAACAAAAAAAGAAAAGAAAAAAAAAACACGCCAGTGAGGAATGAATTTCATCGGTCGGGAATTGTGTGCGAGAGTGTCGTAAGTGCGTGGCATGGACAGACTGTCCGTCTCAATAACTCAGACAAGCATGTGACTTACTAAGTGGAACTTGGCTTTACCCGGGACTTTCTTCTGCGATAAATCGACCGGAGACTACAGCTAACGACAGTGTTTCTTTTATGAACGTTACTTCTGCCAGAAACCCAGGTTCGGATCTATCCTGAAGATATCAGTGTTTTTCTCAGTCTGTCCAGATGGTTACTATGCAAGTTACTTAAATATCCGCTTCCTTTTCTTTCTACTTCCATTTAGATTTACCATTCGCATTAGTTCTGCTGTTGGCCGCTATGTAACATAGAAAGTTTGGAAGTTATCCTCCAAAAAATTACTAAACCAATCAAAATAAAATCGACCAGTAACCCACGGTGTGGGCCAAGTACGCCTTGTAGATCCATCACGGTAAGGAGTGACTTGCAAGCTATGTTAGGCGCTAGTGATGCGGTCGGTACAGGAGTGACGCAGAGGAAGCTCAATGTATGTTAACGTCCTATTACCGTAACACACGACGGGGGCATAATGTGGGAATAAAAATATGTACTAGATTCTTCGAAATATCGACGATTTAAGTAGTATAGAGTTACAATGAATTTACGTTTACGAAGAAGGTAAACGCAGCTTAAATTCGATAATTGTTTGCAACAATTCAAATCGGAATGTATTGCCTTGTCGTTTTCAATACTAAAACCTAAAAATTTCAATTTTTAGGTTTCCGTAGGGTGTTTTGCGTGATTCTTTAACTTAGTGTCTTACCCAAGGGAGAAAATATAGGTTAGGGTTCTGGAGAACAAAGTACTGGAGAGCGTGATTTCAGGTTTCCGCCGCGAAGTGCTGAGAACTGCTCGCTTTTGGGTTATTGTTATTACCTAGCAAGTAGTGGTAATTTCTTATCGACGTTTTAGAATAACCTATCGGTCGCACCCTATGTTGTCCCAAAACGTCGGTAATAAATTACCAATACTAGTTGCGTAGTAACCCAAAAGAGCGCTGTTTTCAAAGTACTGAAGAGAATATTTGGATCTAAACGAGGCGTCGTGACGTCTTTTGAAGAAAACTATATTGAAGATATCCGTAACTTGTATTCTTCGTCACATTTTGTTACTGTGATTGATTCACCGTTGATGACGATGATGATGTGGTGATGGCGATGACGGGAAGTGGTGCACACGTGAAGAAATGATGAGACCAACCGAAATTTTAATTTTTAAATCTGAATATAAATGTACAGGTGGGAAATCTAGGTGTAGATGTGAGATTACTGATAAATAGACGTATATCGTAGGAATTGGTGTGTGATTTGTCAAGACTGTTCCTCGGTGGGGTTTAGTGAACACAAACTTACAGTTCGTAGAAGAGCTGTTCTCAGTTGAGAAGGGCAGTTGTAATTTTGCGATAAATTATCTTATTCATACGTCTAGAATTATATTTTGACTGCCTAAAATGAACTGGATCTGAAACATGAATGTACACAAATTAGGGTATGGGAGGACAGGCATACAATATGTATTTAATGTTATACATATTCTGTGCATTTGTCTTCCACTAACAAAATGTATTTCCAACTGCACAAAGCTGTTTTACGCTCCTACATGTTTCGCCTATCTGTTGTGGCCGTCATCAGTGAGCTGTATTATTATAAAGACACAAACACCATATCGAATATAAATATAAACACACACACACACA
>Ga0123355_10014785_pt1 | contig 12223 bp, 9 predicted proteins | sample TergutEmb28metaG_3_FD_89872 | JGI IMG/M metagenome (GOLD analysis project Ga0123355, IMG submission 89872) | Embiratermes neotenicus P1 segment gut microbial communities from Petit-Saut dam, French Guiana - Emb289 P1 | ecosystem: Host-associated > Arthropoda: Insects > Digestive system > Gut ...
GAAGGGGAAAGAGGCGAATGGAGTGGGTAGCCAGCACTCATGCACTGTATCGGAACACGGTCTATCCAGCATTACTACCGCTGATGCGCACACCTCGGCTGCCAGCAGCCGACTGAACTGACAACCCCGCCGATATAAATGGACTAGTCCGTTTCGCTGGAAGACCAAATCTGGTTTCTGCGCGTGTGCCATCACATTCCGTTTTCACTCTACCACGATGTGTGTACATTTCTGGCGTTAACAATAATGTTATTTGTAATGTATGGGTTTCTGCGGCATGGGTTCTGCGTTTGTGTGCAGTACTGGCTGAGTGGCAGTACATATGCCATTCTTGCGCGAATAACTATGTTTTAATTGGCCGCCGCGCGCCATCTCCACTCAATGGCATGTAATTGCACAGCGGGTCGCCCACGCTAATGAACTGCGTCACAGGGTGAACATCATTGTAAACACTGTCATCTGGTTGCAGTTGTATGCGTTTTTGGAACGTAATACAGGAAGGCAGTACGTATTACGGCCGTAGCAAACCAAATGCACTGAAAAATTAGGTGCACTTCAGCGACACATGCGTTGCTGTACATCAGGGGTGTACAAATTCCGGGCACCAGGTCGTTCAAACGACTGACTTTTTTTCGAGAATGCTTAAATTTTGTGGGTCCTCGGCGTGGAACGTGCGCTATTTCACCGTTCTGGCGACTGTAATTTTTTCAGACGATCCTTTGATTTTTGGAAAAGTTGTGAACTATTGCTCCGCATTATAAATTTTTAATTCAATTAAAGTTTAGTTAAAATTAAGCCAGACAAGCAAGTTGAAATTAAGAGGCGTCAGAAACATATGAAATTTGCTTTTTCTATTCGCAGATTTTCACCACGCATTTTTAGTTGCTTTCTTGCAATGCTAAATGCGACTATTAGCTTCGTCTTGTCTGCGTGCCTGTCCGTTCATCCGTCTGTCTGTGTGTCTGTCCAACCGCATGGAAGAATTCCGCTCCCACTGGACAGATTTTAATGAAATTTAATATTTGAGTATTTTTCGAAAATCTGTTGAGAAAATTCAGTTTTCATTAAAATGTCCCAAGAATAACGGGTACGTTCCATGAAAACCTAAGTACATTTATGATAATATTTCCCTAAATTATTTTAGAACTAAGGAATATTTTAGACAAATATTGTGAAGAAAATTGAAACACACTTTTGATGTCCAATTACTTTTTTTCCCCCCCGAAATTCTTGCCCTTTATGAAATAACGTGCAAAAATATGGTACAGTCGGACAGACCACAAATGTCAATATAATATGGCGCATGCGTATTACATTCTGGATAAATAACATTACAGACACACATTCAGAATATGCAATAATTTTTGCTTTCCCACGGCAACAATGGTAACTCCAAAGCGCCTTCATGTTACTTTTTACGTACGTTGCTGTTTTATTCATCCACAGACATTCCCGGTACTGGAATAGTTCCTTTATTACTGTCAGTAGGCTGGACTGCAGAGCAATCGTGGTTCGCCTCAATGCAGAAGTCACGAAATTTTCTTTTCTCAAAAGTGACCAGACCGGCTCTGGTCTCACGCAGCATCCATTGCAGTGTGGTACTGGTGTCTTCTGTCCAGTCATATATGCGGCCGGGACGTGAAACAGATCATTCATTTCCTTCTAGTATGGAGACAGCGAAGACATGGAGTTATATCTCCACGTTCCCATATACTTTTACCGCGTAGAACTTAATTCGCAGGCGAGACATCCTCGTTGTGTTCAATAATCAATAGAATATAAATAACTATATATATATATATATATATATATATACAGTGGCGCAAAAAGAAAGCATTTTTTTAAATAATTGTAACTTTTTATTTCCAATACAAAAAATTATGTGTATAATTGCACATCTATTACAATTTTTTATTAAGTAATTGCAATTAAAAGGCAATTAAATAATTTATGACAACAACATGTTTCGGATTCTCTTATAGAGCCATCTTCAAGCTGGACACTTTATATACTTTATACTGCATACAATTTACAATGCTAATTGTATGTAACACTTTTAGGGCTCAACCTGTAGATGGCTGTATAAGAGGAACCGAAACATGTTGCTGTTAAAAATGATTTAATGGTTTTTTAATTGTAATTACTTTAAAAAGTTATGTTAGACTTTGCAATTATATATTATTCTATAGCGCAGAATTTAATTAAGCACGGAGAAACTTTTTACAAAGTAATTTGCGAACTATTCTTGTTTCACGCGGACTCTGTATACTTGCGGTGGTGGAGTGCGAGCGTCTTGCGGTAGTGATAGGGAAACATGTATCTGGAGTAACGCCAGGCAACCGTGAAAATTGTGCGGCTCTTACTTTGGATATTGTACACTGTGTGAAGTCTGTTTAACTCTCCACATCCTAGTGGTTAGTATGTGTACCGCCAGGCTTAGCCGTAACAGCTCCTTGTGTTGTCAGCGCAGTTTATTTATGTGTTCCACGTGATTATTAAAATAAATAAGGATTATTTTCCCACGCCAAATTCAAGTATTGCTGTTTCTAATAGACATACAGGTTCTTGTTTTCAAGCTTTCGCCGTGTTCTAATTGTAATGTGTTCCTTTTTGGGTAATTCCCCGGCGTCTGAGTTCTAATAGCCGACGTTTCGGAACTCGCTGTCGGTTCCATCTTCATAGGCAGGTGAATGAAGTATGAATAATTCATTCACCTGCCTATGAAGATGGAACCGACAGTGAGTTCCGAAACGTCGGCTATTAGAACTCAGACGCAGGGTAATTACCCAAAAAGGAACACGTTACGACATACAGGTTGTTTTCTGAGAAGTTCGAAGCGAATATTTATACAGCGTGGAATAATTTTGGTCTGTACCCTATATAGCGTTTGGTTATACAACACAAACCCACGAAATGTACAATTTTCCATTTTAATATTTAATTTCTGGTGTCTTCTAGATGTTTCGAACTTCGTGGGTTCATCCTTAGGAAGAAACTTGTATATGCAGTGTGGTATGTGTACATGCATAGGTGTGAGCAGTCTGGTGGGTAGAAACACAATTTCCTACCTACCCGAAAACACTCTCCTACTCACTCGAACACACTCTACTACCCACTCGAACACACTCTCCTACTCACTCGAACACACTCTCCTACCCACTCTAACACACTCTCCTACTCACTCGAACACACTCTTCTACCCACTCGAACACACTCTCCTACTCACTCGAACACACTCTCCTACCCACACGAACACACTCTCCTACCCACTCGAACACACTCTCCTACCCACTCGAACACACTCTCCTACCCACTCGAACACAGTCTCCTACCCACCAGACTGCTCACATCGATGCATGTAGACTTACCACACTGTATATACACCTGTCTTCCTGAGGATGAAGCAACGAGGTTCGAACCATGTAGGTGACGTCAGAAATTAAATATTAGTTCAGAAAATTGTGCATTTCGTTGGCTTGTTTTCTAGAATTGTATCACAATGCACGGTGCAGAAAAGAAAAGCGTTTGGTATTATCTTTAAACCGTTTGTAATTTGTTGTTATTATCGTGACAAATTTATTTGTCTCAATTTTGTGCAGTTCTGTAATTAGTGGTGGAGACTGGAGATGGAAACGGGGAAAAGGTTTAATAATATTAAAATATTTTAAAATGGAAAAATTCAACGCCCAGTACTGGAGAGTTAACAATTTATGTATCTCTTTCGAATGATTTAGCGAGTAAAAACTGGACTTAGCTTGAATGATGCGAAAAGTTAAAAAAAAAACGCAAGGATCTGAAGGCATATGACTTTAAAAATTTTGGTTAAGAAATATGTTAGGAGGATTTTGTGGTGCGTACGTATTAGGCGCTGTTACGAAGAGGGCATTTCTAGAGTCTTTCAGGGTTACTGATAGCTCTGCATACTGCTTGCATTAAATTTAAAATTCTGAACATTTTACCCACATGGTTTATGGCACGTGTGCTCCTTATTAGGCTCACAGTTGCTATGTACATAACTTTAAATTACTGGTCTTTTTAAAGGAGACTCGGTGTGTGTACTTTTTTTACAAAATAATTCCAAGTTCTAAAATATTTAAATTAACTTCATATTTCCAAGGCCTTACCTAAACTAGAAGAGAAATAAGCTACTTTCTGTTGGCTTTGCTCCGTCTTTTCTTTAACGCAATTAAAGCCACAAAGTGTGGAAATATTTTGCCTGTGACGTAACAAAAAACAGGTGGCCTTAACAACTGGGTCCGTATTATTTTTAAGGCATAATACAAGCAAATAATTTTGGAGCAGAGCGTCACAAAACACATAGCCATTACAGACTTACTCTATTAATAGAGGATATGCAAACTGAAATATGCTTCTATTGAGCACGTCACACGCAACGGATTTTCCAGCACAAAAGGAGGAAAATGAGAAAATAAAAAATTACATTTACTGAACTTTGATGACTCAGTACAAATGCATATAAATGTACACTACACTGAATGAAATTCTGTAAGTGTGAAACATGACGGTCATCAGTTATTATAATTCTTGTCTTGTGAATAAGGACACTGTTCAGAGTGGTTTATGGGCTGTTTATATCCTAATACGTTCTCTAGGATGGTGCATTACTGCATGATGAAACGTCTGTTTATCCCATCCGTTCGATAATGACACAATTATAGCAACACCTTATCTTATGTGTTTTAAATTAGATTTTATCATTGTCATGTTTAGGCGCGTTCCAAAAATTGCGAACAGCGGCTATTAGCGACGTCATATCTGTCCGTCTTTCCGTCCTTCCGTCTATAATTCCGTCCGTCCGCATGGAACAACTCGGTTCTCATTGGACGGATTTTCATGAAATTTGTTATTTGAGGATTTTTCGAAAATCTGTTACGAAACTTCAAGTGTCATTAAAGTCTGACAAGCATAACGGGTACTTTACATGAAGACCAATACACGTTTTTTTATCATATCTCGCTCATTTCTTCTTAAAATGAGAAATGTTTCGGATAAAATTTGTAAAGGGCATCAAAACACACATTTTGTATTCAGTAACTTTTTTTCTAAAATCGTGCCGTTTATGAGAAAATGTGGAAAAATATTGTAGAGCGCAGCAGGCCACAGATGAGAATATGGCGCAAGCGCATTACATGCCGTATATCTAAGGCTACAAACACACACACTCAGGTTGCGTAACATTAATTGATTTTCGACAGCAACAATGATTTACGAAAGTGCCCTAATGTTATGTTGTATGTACAGTACATTGCCTGTCTTCCATATCTTGGATTTGTTCTGTCACTTCAATAATTGTTTCATCTTTTAATCTTTTATCCTTTGCATTGCCTCCCTGAAGATAGCCACATGAATGGCCTGAACATGTAGGAGGTAACTGTATGTCAAACTCACTACTGTGCATTATGTTGGTATTATTGTTACATTTTACTAATGCACGGATTATGAATCATATGAAGTTGAGGGTACTGGATTTTGAGTGCTTTTTACGAGTTCTGTGACATTTAAAAGTTTTCAATATACTACCAGTTAAAGTCGTAATGGAGGAAACAGCACTACAGTAGGTTTCATACCGAGTTCTATTTTCCCCTGCTGATCTCCGTTTTACCATTGCTTCATTCTCGCAGCCCTGACCAGGCCACATATTGTTGTACGGTCTATTGCAATTTAGGAAGCCTCATCTCCGACCAAGTACCTTAGTAATCTCCGAAAAAGTGTAATAATTTTAAGTAATCAGACCTGTGTGTGAACACAGTTTCAGTTTTCATTATGTGGTTCATAATATCTTTCTTTAAGCTAGACATCCATCTTGCTTATAGACATCAGACTGTTTGCACTGGAGTAGACCATCGCTATTTGCTATTAGCTATGTTCAACATACTGTTCAGTTTACTTTGCTGATGACGTAGCACGTTTTACAACTCTGTTTGCCTTAACCCTTTCAAGCCTACTGGTTAGTGCATGTACCGCCAATTTACACTACAAGCTCTACATTTTTCCTACACTTTATATTTATGTGTATTATGGGTTTTGTTTTACAATTTACGTCGACTATTAACATATTCAGCTTTCTGATATATTTTTTTTCATGGCTCGACGGCTGCAGTGGGCCATGTCCTCTTCCTTGTCGAGGTTTCTAGATCACACACACTCGGTAGGGCCCATCTGGACGAGTGATCAGCCCGTCGCAGAGACCCCTACCTGACAACTCACAACGCTGTCAAGAGACAGACATCCATGCCCCCGGCTGGATTCGAACCTGCACTCCCAGCAAGCGATCTGCCGCAGACCCACACCTTGGACCACGTGGCCACTGGGATCGGCTGCGTGTGATATGTTCTGGTATAGTGTGCAGCGTTGCGATAGTCCTGCTGTTTCTGTCGTCCGGGATTTATGACTTAATACTGAGGTTCTCGTGGCCTAGGCGTTACCCTTTATAGCCTAGTAGTTAGTATAGGCACCGCCCAGTTTGACACTAAACACTGCATTTTGCTCACAGTTTATTGACGTGTCCCGTATCATTCTTACACAAACGGACCTCTTCCCCAACCCTATTCATCATTTACCGACTGGTCTTTCTGATTTGAAGCACTCTCTTTTTCTCTGTGGGGTACGAACTGGTTATTTGTATGCAGTTTTGTTTAAATTTATTCTTCAGAGGGTAAAACATGCTTTGACATGCTTTCGTGTACAAGCTAGAACTGCATAGCAGAATTCCTTAATAATACATCAAATTCCAATAATCACCAAAAGATATGTTGCCGTGTTCACAATAGAAGCTGCTACCATAAAAACAGGCGCCATATTCGCAAGTTCTGAACACTGAAATTGATTTAAAAGAGTCACTCCCTACAGAAAGACCAGAATAAAACGCATTAGATGGAATGATACGGTTATAAGAAAATGTATGCTTTCATCACCGCTCAACGGACAACCGTCGCTAGCCATTCCTGTCCAGTGCTTCCTGATATCAGAAAGAACGTTGGTGTGTTAGCGGGTGCCAGGCTTCTTACACTGGCCTGTCTGATTACAGTACAGTAGTGTGACAGTAAGAATATAGCATCTGTGGAATGATCTTGACAATTGAAACCGTCATATTCAGTAAAGGGCCTAAGTGCCACTTAGTCCCTTCCATATTTCGTACCGGAGATGTAGTGTAATCCATATTGATTGCGGTTTCCTTTGCTAAACAACGTGAAGCCCTTATTGCTTACTAATTTTTTAAGAACCATCGATGATTGAAAGTAAAACAGCCTCTCAAAGCAGGAGTGGTTGATCGTATGTGATGGTACGTGTGGGATGTCTGAAGCGAATTGCTGTTTTAATTATATATATGCGTCTGAGGCCGCTCGCCTGCTGAGATTGTGGGTTCGAAAGTTTGTCTCTTGTGAGTGTTGTGTTGTCAGGTAGAGGTCTCTGCGACGAGCTGATCACTTGTCCAGAGGAGTCCTACCGACTTTCGTGCGTCGTTTTGTGTGATCTAGAAGCCTCGGGAATGAGGAGGCTCTGGCCCACTGCGGGCTGTCACGCCCCCCCCCCCCAAAAAAAATATATATATATGCACTGAAGTCTGTTTAAGGATAGAGGGTTTTGCTTCTGGTTTAATAAATTTGTCCGTTGGCAATAGGGTAGCATTATCTGCTGGCATGCAATATAATCTGTCAAGTGTGTGTCATAAGACGTCAAAATAAATATTAAAGGCAGACGTCATCAGTTATTAATAACGTGCCAGTGCCGTCCTACAAGACTGTGACATTAGTTCAATCCCGCTGTGGACAGTGTAATTTCTTAGGGGGTGAACAATATAGTACAGAAATGTAATTCAATTTGGCCAAAAAACCTTACAGCAAATAGCCCATACAATCCATACAGTTAATAAAGCCCACAGCCCATGAAATCCATAACCTAATAAAGTCAGGTCCATATGGCTGGCAGAGGTACTAACGCCTAGAGCAGGGGCAAATATATGTAGCAGTTGCCTATAGAGTCCGAAAAACTAATAAACCAAGACATCATTCAGTACATACAGCTAGAAAATCAAATAACTCATACAGCCAACACAGTCACTAAAGCCGACAGCCCATACAGGCGGTACAAATGGTAATAAGGCCATTAAGTTTAAACAGCCATACAACTTTCAGCACACTGAGCTACGTTGCCAACAGCCTATAGCCCGTACAACGCTAACAGCGAATGACCCATACAGCCAACAGGCCACAGAACCCATAGATCCCATAAGCCAACAACCCATAACACTTACATACGTCGCCACAAAGTAAGTTTCTTTTCTTTGTAAATTTAAGCGCTCAAGGGATAGGAGCTCGCAAAGGAATGTCCTGTAGAAGGTGCTGTGGAAGGCAAACGTGGTAGCAGTTGACCTGATAGGGCTCAGCTTTAACCCCAGGCCAGTTTGAGATTTGTGGTAGAGAAGGTAACACTGGGACCGGGTTTCCTCCGAGTATTTCGGCCTGTCCCATGTCAGCATCTTTCAGCAATACTTCATAAAGATGAACTCATCTACCGCCGACATTACAGGCCTAACGGAGTAGCTCAAAAGTCAATTTACAGTCGATGTTTGACATACTGCTGCTAGTGCCAAGTGATTCCTGAACCACCTGCATGGTCTTAGCTATTGATATCATCTTCCAGTAACATAGTTACAGCAGATAACAGAGGTTCCGAATTAGATGCATTTCCCGAAGTTATTCTCAAGCTTATGTTATCACTCCTTCTGCACAGCACACATGACAAGAAAAACGTGTAGTGGCACTGGAACCTAAGAAACGAAACCGTTTATTCTATTATAGGAGCCCCCACCACAGGTGCAACCTAACCCAGCCTCACTGGTGTCATTCAGGAAATTTCTCATGCACCCTTAATACAAGAAACCTAGATATGCTTTGAAGTAATGGCTCTCGCGTATTTTCCATTAGCAAATTAGAGCACAGTTTGCATTTCAGCCTGCGCTGTATGTCAATAGAAATGACTGCAATCGTCCGACTAGATGTGCTACTGACCTGACGAATCAAAACGGCTAAATAAACTCAGCGACTAATATAATCTGTAGAATGCAGAGTTAGTCCATTTAGTGTTACCGCTACCGAGGCAGAGAAAGTCGTTACCTTGGGAAGATAACGCATTTTGATTGCTAATATGTGTGTGATGGTGACACAGTTGAATATTCATCTGTTGTACAGTTGTAAAACCAAGATAGGCAATACACGTGTAACGTAATATTGCGGCGCTTTCGCATTAAATTTATACCTCTTCTGCCATTCTGACAGTCAGATGCCTTTTCACTAGAAGAGAGCGTTTTTGTGGCGATTTAAGGCAGCCGTCAACAATTCAACATTCTTAGGTCTTCACGCAAAGTGTCTGACATTTTTGTCCAGTTTCAACCAAATTTGGATTTTCTCCACATGTTTTCATAATGGTCCCCCAATAACAAATTTTACGGATATCAGACGGACTGAGAGAGGGACAGTGAACATGAACAAGCTAAAAAGCGCTTTTCGCCTGTATCCTTTTGGAATTTCAGCCTGCCATTGACCTACTGCATGACATAGGTCATAAGTCATTCTAATTCTTTGCATTGTCCTAACCCCCCAACACTGAGTACGGAATCCTGAATAGTTGAGCATCAAAGAGATGAAAGTTCTAGTCATTTTTTAATTTCTTAAATCTTTAGTACTTTACTAATTTCGTAATTACGAAAAGCCTGTTGCGAGATTTTAGATTGAAGTCTTCTGAGATATTACGCCCTTATGACACTGGTCGACCCTGAATTTGGAGGCATCTTGTTGCTCAGAAAGTCTGTAATTATTGGCAAGTCGACAAGATATAACATCCCAGAAGACTTGAATGTACATATATACATACATACTTACGTACATATATACGTAAGTACATATATACAAACATGTCATGATTATATTTATTTACTGCAATTGGATTTCCATCCGGTGGCAGTGGTCGGTAAACTTGTACAAAAGTAGGAAAGAGACAGCAAACAAGGAGAAATAATACACGAAACAATGTAAAAACACAGAATACACAAAATAGAAGCAAACATATAAAACCAGAAAACAAACATAAAAAGAATATTAAAAAACATGAATCGAGTAATTAGAAAATACAAAGCGAAGAAAATTATAGTGACAGAACGTACTGCACAGGACCTGCATACAGCTACACAGCTATAAATCAGTGTTTATATACACGTGTCACCCAAGATTATCACTTCACTTCACTTTCTTCCCTTCCCTTCACATCACTTCACTTCCCTCTCTTCGCTTTCCTTCACATCACTTCACTTCCTTCACTTCACTTCACTTCACTTCACTTCCTTCCCTTCCCTTTCTTTCACTTCGCTTCATTTCACTTCCTTCCTTCCTTCCTTCCTTCCTCCCTCCCTCCCGCCCTTCCCCGCCCTTCCTTCTTTCCTTCCACCCTCCCTTCCTTCCTCCCTCCCACCCTTCCTTTCTCCTTCACTTCCTTCCTCCCTCCCTTTCTTCCTCCTTCCCTTCCTTCCTCCCTCCCTTCCTGCCTCCCTTCCTTCCTCCCTTCCCTTCCCTTCACTTCACTTCACTTTACTTCCTTCCTTCCTTCCTTCCTTCCTTCCTTCCTTCCTTCCTTCCCTCTTTCCTTCCTTCCTTCCTTCCTTCCTTCCTTCCTTCTTTCCTTCCTTCCTTCCTTCCTTCCTTCCTTCCTTCCCATACCTTCACTTCACTTCGACTCACTGCACTTCACTACACTTCAGTCCCCATTTTTCACGTCTCTGCACTTTTGGACGTTTCGTCACCACGCTTCAAAAACCCTTCACTTATCATCACTTATAATTATTTCCTAACTCTGTTTCTAAAACTGTGTGATTTTCAGGGGAAATTCGCTAGCGCTTCTGCAGGCAGTTGACTCCAAAGTTCGATTGTACTACTTACAAGGGACTATTTACCGATATCTGTTCTCTTTTGCCTGGCCCTAATTTTACGATCGTGGTCATCCTTTTTTTAACCTGCCCCCTATAGATATCCATGCCCATTTTCCGATGTATGCTTTGAACAGGGCACAAATGCGAGCTATCTTCCTATGCTGCGCCAAGGTTTCCCAGACCAAATCGCTGGTATGATTTGAAAATTTAACCGCGTTCTTTTGTACACGGTTTAAAGGGTTTATCTGACATTCCATCTATGGGTCCAAGAACAAAGTCCCATATTCACGAATCAGACGTACTAGTGACATGTAGGCTAGATTTTTCGTTACTATTTCCTTGTTTAAGAAGACGCATTATGAATTAAAGTGCCTTCCAGGCTTTTTGTACTGTGTAACTGAACTGATCGGCCCAGATTAAATGGCTGCTTAAGTTTATTCCCAAATATTTGCAGAATTCTTTGGTCCCCAAAAATACAATTTAGAAAGTCCTTCACCCGAGTTCTCATGAATCTTACAGCTTTGGTTTAAACTGGATTTATTTTCATCGCATTTTCTACCGCCCACTCCCCAGTCTGTCCAGATCCATCTGCAACGTGCCTATGACGCTACCATTCATGATTTTCCTATATGTTATACAGTCGCCTGCGAAATGTTTAATAGTTGACCCCAATTTCCTCCAAATATCATTTACGTACGCGGGGGACAGAACTGGGCCCAATACGCTCCTTTGCGGTACCCCAACCTTACTCTGACATCCTCAGATAATCGCCCTCCTACTCTAACTCTCTGCGAACGACCTAAAAGTAATTCCTTTACTCACACGACTACTCACAAATCCACTCTATATATGTATGTACATATATATATATATATATATATATATATACACACATAACACATACATACATACATACGTACGTACGTACGTACGTACGTACGTACGTAAATACGTACATAATTATATACATAACACATACATACGTACGTACGTACGTAAATACTTACATACATACATAATTATATACATACATAGTACGTACATACCTACATACATACGTACGTACATACATGCATGCGTACGTACGTACATACGCACGTCCATACATACATACATATATACATACATACATGCATACATACATACATACACACACACACATACATACATACATACATACATACTTACATACATACATACATACATACATACATACATACATACATACATACATACATACATACATACATACATACATACATACATACATACATACATACA
>Ga0123355_10014786_pt1 | contig 12222 bp, 6 predicted proteins | sample TergutEmb28metaG_3_FD_89872 | JGI IMG/M metagenome (GOLD analysis project Ga0123355, IMG submission 89872) | Embiratermes neotenicus P1 segment gut microbial communities from Petit-Saut dam, French Guiana - Emb289 P1 | ecosystem: Host-associated > Arthropoda: Insects > Digestive system > Gut ...
CCCCCCTCCGGCCACCTTACTAACCAGCTACTGCCACAAGCTAGAAATACGAACAATGTGGAGAAGCATTTCGTATAATGTATACCATCAACAGAGACTACATAAAAACATAACAGACTTTTCTCTATTCCTTCATCCTTCAGATGAAACTTTTGGATGTAAAATTCTTACGCTGGTCTGTGAATAAATAGCAAGTGATGGCATTTTAATCCGGCAAGCGATGTATATGTCTTGTTAAACTTCAGTATTGCTTTAGGTACTTATATTCTAAGCAGAACTTCACTGGCGGAAAAAGTAAATCATCCACTACTTCACATAAGCTGAAAAAGTAATATTCAAACTCAAGAGTACAAACCAACCTCCAACTATGCGACATAAAACAGTGTGCTACATTATCAAAGGTCTTCCGAAATACGGAGAGTTTCCTTAAGTCGGGACTGACAGCCGTAAAGCGGATGGCATACCAGCATAAAGATCCTTCTGCAGTCAACAGTACCGTGTTAAAAAAAAAAATCCATGTAGTAAACCAAGACCTTGTTTCACGCCATAGTTGTATTCCTAAAAAGTGGGCGTAATTAAAACATGTAAATAAAAAATGAGAGTCCCATAAGAAATAAGGGGTCGGGGTAATAGAACGCATCCAGCCAAAGGGCGTTAAACTAAAAATGAATGGGCGTAAATTAAGTAGTGGTGTATACTGGTAAGGGGCGTTGATGCAAAATATTGTAAGAAACGGGCGTACAATATGCCTTGGTGTACATCTGAAATCATCCACGTCTTTGGATGTTACCCAGAACATGTCTTCATATTGTATTGAGATTATCCCTGTTTTATTACCGATTTATACGACACAGAACCTCCTAATCAGTTCGGGATTGATCACAATATTACAAGCACAAAAAACGTTTAAAATATTGGTAAAAAAGAATCAAAGCTATTGCAAAGTAGACAGCAAAGCTGTCTTGAAGGGATCTGACTATACTATGCAACATCAAACAAAGCATTAGCAAGAAAAAGAACCGAAATGCAAACTTCACATTATAATATAATATTGAATGTACCTTTTTAAAATTTTAACTACTGTTTTTGTAATTTTTGTAACCAATAATCTCCCTCCAGAATAAGATATTCATTTACATACAGACATGTTCATTTTATTAGATCATATAATACCGGGGTACAAACTCAACCATTAAAAAGGAATATACATTTGCATCTGTGCACATCTGGTTTAACGTTTGTGATACCAAGAAAAATTAAATTAATACTAAAAGACTCAGTATGAATGTAAGTTAAACAAATACTCTAAATCTGATATATCCATTATTTTGGATTAAAGCAATGTCTACTTAAAATCAAAATATTGCTTCAAACTTATCAGAACTTATTACTATGTATGTCAATATTTAATAGCAAAAAATGAGGCAAATTACATTTAGGTTTAAGCATAAGATAAAGTCAGTTGAATCTGAAATATATGTTCCCTGAGCAACACAAACAACTTCTGTAAGTTCATCATTTGGCATGAAATAGCCTCATATCCTGAGACAGAAAAATTAATGACATTACAAGTATAAATTGCAACATCAGATGCAATGAACATCAACAAAAATTAAAAAGCAAAGACAATTAGAGAATTATTACATGAAAAACTGTAAGTCATAATCACCTACACGAATATCTTAAAGAATTTACTACACTATCTCATGTCTAAAACGCACCACAAAAATAGAAAACATGCTGGCAGAATTCCAGACTCAGTTTCACAATATAACATTGAAATAAGTTTTCGGATGTTTATGGAAAGGACACATAGGTGGTAAACATCTAATTTATTTTCAAACCAAAGAATGAATGAAGAATAAAATGAGACTCAATAAACTTGTTCAAATGCCTGTCAAACAGGAAACTGTCACACTGTCCACATAAGACATACGCGATTTAAGGTTACTGCACAATGCATTATTTGACTCTTTGTTACTAAACCTGCATAATGTGTGTTTTCAATTGCTTTACTAACCCAAGACTTTTGTCCTACCTCCAAGATTCGCCATACTTATCCAAACACAATGCAGAAAATTTTAACAAGGGGATGTACATATGTGACTTAGTATAAAGACTACAAATCTGATTACAATCATTCAGTTGATTAATCACTGAGATAGAGACCAGCTCTTTCAAATTGGGTCATCAGAGGAGTTACTTGTATTTCCCTGTTCCACTTGAAGACACAGATCCAGCCTTTAAAACATAATGGGTTTTTGACTTGAGAAAGTGAACAATGCCCAAAATTTCAGCCAGGATTATGAGCATATACCACTAAAGAATCCTTTCTCCTTGGACTAAAAGAAATAATTTCAAACAATGGGTCCCACAGTGTATATAATCGCTAGTTTCCCTTGAAGCCTGCGGCAGATTCAACATGTGAAATGTCATATGTGTTTCCAACCTGAATAATGGATCCAAAGAAAATTCCCCCTTAACTACGGTACAACACAGCTACAAATATTTAAAACCAAACTGGACATAAAAATCTAACTGCTCAGATGAATCTGGTCATACTGCAACAAATATAAAAACATGAACTAATTTCAAATTGCACTCCTATCATTATAAACCATAGGAATACTTGTTTCCTAATCAACATTGCACAGGAATTTAATTACAAACAGTACACTAATGTTGAACATGGGACTGCAACTACATATTGTTATTCATGTAATAATGATGGGTCAATGCCAGTAGCTATGGTTACAATGCACTACCATGATGGTCAAGTCAATAAAAATTAGACAGTGGAACTGAAAAATGAATATAAAATCCAGTCCTCTATAGAATGTCCATGTCACAATGCAGAAAGGCCTATCCAAATTATGGTACTTTTTTTTAATATACATGGCAACAGGAGCTGGAATATGTAGTCAGTACATTAACTCAGTTACAGACTGGATGATCTGCGGTTCGAATCCCACTAGATGCAAGGGATCCTTCTACACCTGAAACGTCTAGACTGGCTCTAGGACCCACCGAAACTCCTACTCCCTAGTTACCGGGGTTCCGGGAAGGGGGGTAAAATGGCCGGGGCATTTAGTTGATCACTAATCTCCAGCTAGTGCCGAGGTTACGAATACGTGAAGCTATACCTTTGCTTCCCTTCTATGCCTTCATGGCGTGGACAGGAACACCACCTCTTTTGTAAGTGGCAACTAAACTCGTCAGTTTACTAGTTAATTGTGCCAAATTTCCCAACATGTAGAATCTATGAACATAATTAGTTACCATACAACACTACACTGTGGTAAGTTTTTAAAAAATCTTAAAAGTGAAGAGTGATTATCCACAATGACCCGCCCCTCCGGAAGGGACATACTGTATTAATTCATAGTAGTTATTGCATTCCAATGACCCAGTAAAGATTATAATGTTCTACGTCAAATATAAAATACCAAACACATTTCTGTGCAAAAACTATGCTGAAATATATATGACACGGTTCTTAAAATAACACAAATGTCAGTTTAAAAACCTCAGCCACAACTCTGAAGTAGGAGTGGCAAAGGTGAAGGCACAAATAGTTGACGAAAGCCTAAGAAGTATTCAGCATGGCATATTAAACATTAAAACAACATTTACTCACTCATGAAGCAGTCAGAATAATACGCCTGTCTATTCAAACGATTTTATCACTTAAGGCAACACCATCTACTCAAAACTTCAGCACTAACCACTACCTTAGCGATCAAATAAATCAGGAAGTCCAACATACAAAACTTCCCAATGTGACAGTAAAATATCCCGCAGTGAAAGTAATTTCCCATTGTAATTATTCGTATATGACTTCATATTTTCTGTTGTTAATAACACACATACTCCTCGACATAATGATATTACAAATATTGTAGGTACACTAAATTACATTTTAACTATTTTCAGTTGTTAATTGCTACACGCCGCTTAGATAGTATAGATTTCACTCTACAGATGACACGATAGTCTATGAGTAGCACGAACAATACATGTACCGTGCTGACATCTTCAGGCAACACAACATATGTGGTTTCAATAGCCTGAGCGCATTCCGCGGGTTGGGTATAGGAGATTCTGGTGTGTAGAAGGAACCGTGCCTTGATATAACTGTGGTGTCTTGACCTTCAGCATTTTTGATGATGAAGGCACTATGATCCTGCGAATCAACCACCCCACTACAATACGCAACCCGAATCGTCTTCATGTGATTTGTAGGCTGTTGAAAACCGAACATATTGGCAGGTTAATTAGAGTAGCGTTTCTGAACCCAGTCACGAAGGATATTACAATGCGTAGTGAAAGTATATAAAAATCGTGGATTATTAAAACTGAACATAAACTGAGTTAAAGTTTTGTCAGTATCGGCATGGCATGTATATAATAGATAGGGAAAGGCGCGTAATGGTACATTATTGTACGGTACCTGTGTAGACATACTGGATTGAATTGCGGTTCACAATTCCACTTTCCTCATTACCGACCTAAATGTTAATAGTTGAACAATGAAATTTCAAAGTATGAAGTTATATCTCTCCATTTCAACGACAAAGACTTTTGCCATTGCATTGGACTACCTTCTCTCCCAGAATCGAAAGAAAGTAGGTCTTCATGATCACCATGATGTCTAGTACTCAACTGTTGGACCAGCTGCCATATTTTCTGGAAACGTGGAATGAAAAATATACCATTTTTGGTTCCCTTTAGTCAGTACTTATAACCCAGCCATCACCCGACCTTATGAAATGGGATACTTTTAGGTGCAAAAATTATATATAACCCTCAGGAAGTACATAACTTTCCCTAAAATATGATTTTTCTGAAATGTAAAATAACAAGACAACTTTTATATATATATATATATACAAGATGCATGGTATATATATATATACCATGCATCTTGTACAGTTTATTATTCAGACCAACAAAAGCACAACATATATATTAACAATATGTTGTGTATCATCTAGGTACTCCTTTTGTTGAGCTTCTACAATTTTGATATATGTACCATTCATTATCCAGACCAACACGAGCACAACATATATATGTATATTAAAAATATTTTATATATCACAAGTACTCCTTTTTTGTTGGGCTTCTACTACAATTATGTGTATTATTTTCTTTAGTTTAGGAATAATCTTTATAAGTTGGTAATAAATATGGGCAACACAGAACTTTGAGGTTATGTCCACCACATTCAAGGTAGACTTATACTGACTATCCCCTCTCCAACGATGTATTTAGTGATGGAGACACATTTCTTTCCTTAGGAACTGTCAATCACAATCTGCAGACACTGGGCCTGGAAATTCGTCATAAAATGGAAGATCATTCCGGTGACAGTCCAAAGACACTGTGCCAAAAGCATACTGGATCTGTCACATTTCCGAATTTTATGTTATTAATACCACGCACATTCTTGCAACCAATGTATCAACCAACAAATACATTTAATAAAATACAATTCACAGGTATCAAACTCTTAGGTGTCTCAGCAATGATGTACCACCCTAGGTTCCCTGATGGTGGGCCCCCCAGTGTGGAAACATGCTGGAGTTTGATATTTATCACGAACTGTATTTTATTAAGTACACTTGTTGGTTGATGTACTGACTGTCACATTTCCTTTTCCTGGATACAAGTTCAGGAAGTTGTTTACACTCCTCCTTCCAGGCTCACATTCTCACCAAATTTGACACATATATTTGGAGGGCTGGTAAATCAGTTTACCTGCTGCTGATTTCCAGTATTTATGACATAATTTATCTCATTTTGATGTGTTGAGAATCACAAATGGAGCTCTTGACACTGAAATCCAGTGACAATCAAGAAACTTGATTTTGTCTTTGTGCTCCACAGATTTCATTATTCCTCGCAGCTTACTTTTCAAAATGTACATTTTTGAAAGCAAAAGAGGTCATATAAAATCACATCCCAACAGAAATAGTCAATTAAGAGAAAATTCTTTCTCGAAACATGAAAGTTCATTAAAATGCTCACAAAAGCCTACTACTGAATACTACTCTATGCAAGTCCCATCCATCCCCACATCCCAATTTCCAATAATGTAATACTATTCACTTATGCATGCCTAGATATGGCAAATTATGTCTCCTTATGAAATTTCAGAACTAAACATTTTGTATGCATTTCATTCCTCCTTCAGACAAGCACTCACTTACAAATTCTTTAATCCTCCAGCATCAGACATTAACGTAGGGTGTACTCTAGAAAAGTTGGGAATTTAAATACCCGCATATACTTTGCATGCTTTTGGCGACACACCCATCACACACACACACAACCTTGGATATTTTAGCCGCAACTACATGTTAATTGCGGTCATTTCTTGAATCCAAAGTGTTAACAGTGTAGTTTAAAAAATATCTAGCATACTGACAAATTTTTAGACTGATGTCCTCAACACAAAAAACAAGCCAACTGCATATTCACTATCTTCTTACATGTTTTTACTGGTCTTCCACATATTAACCCTTAGAAATATTGACAAAGGAAGTAACACACAATGGACATTTTAGTAAATTTGGTATTCTACAACTTTATTGGGTGTATTACAAAAAATGCACCTTGCTATTCAAAGCCCAATTACACTGGGCTACAATTCTGTAATCATGATACCATAAAAATACATTTTCAAACTGTTGAAAAGCAACAAGCTAAGGATAAACAATTGTCTTTTAAGACAAACACACACAGCCTTCTGTGAATAAAACTCATACATACTGTCAGAGTTCATATAAGAATTCTAGGTTTAATTAATTTGAGAGTTCTGTGCTTTGTTCACGAGCACAATTTCACCACACACCACAACATTATTATGTACACTTTGGAACCAATGTTTTCTGTGGTCTATATTGGTTCAAGACATTGCTGTCATGCATAGCTTGGTCTATAGAACAATCAATCCTGTGCCACTGAAGAAAACAAGAGTACCACTGCAACTATACAAGTGAATTACATAGGCACTTAAGTGAAGAGAATTTAAATGCAAAATACCCATCCCCTCACCCTATTATTGAAATCAACACAAAATGTTACATACTTCATTATAACACATCGATGTCAGCCAGTGTCCACTGTAAGCGGTACATTTTATATATTCAGTGTTTCAGGAACCAGATCTATTCTCACCTTCATGTGACTGGTTTCTTTACTGCCACTTCTGCTATTTTACTAATTGTTTCTTATGGCATTTACCAAAATGAAATTTTGAGTGCTTCAAGCAAAAATTCAGTGTGCCAAGCCCTCAGACCAAGAAGTGATCCATCTCATTCTTACAATGACTTTATTTATGACACTGCTTCATTTTGTAATGATAGGCCAGCCTCAGGATTTTGTTGATAGGTTCCTTTTCAAAATATTTCATCACTTTCTTTTAGTATGTTTTTACTGTTATTTGGATGTCTGTTATTCCATCTCTTCTCTAATTTCTTCATTACATTTATGATCCATAATTTTCTATGTGTGACCACTCAGAAGAAACAGATATCTGCCTTCGGTTTTGTTAAAGTTCTAAAGTCTGACCTGTATAAAAGCACAGATATAGCTATTATTTCACAGAATTTTAATAAAAATTGCTTCAGTCATTTTTGTAGTAATGTGTCCTATAATTTTACAAAAATATTGACTTATATATTGTTCTATGTTATATCATCTGTCACAGCCCGTACTACAGCCTAAGTAATTCATGATTTGTGGTCTGTTCAACTGTATTATATAAACAACTCTACCTGTTAAAATTTTCTCTAATAAATGCTGCTATATATGTTCTGGAAAAACAACTTTTCATACAATGTTCATTACTTAGGTAACTGAGATTCTCTTTTATACAGGTAACTTACTATCATCCACAAAAAGGACAGTATTTAAAAAGAAAACCTTTATAATGTGCAACAAATCTTTAAACAATTATTTCTGTCACTTTCCAACAAAACTGCACAAGCAAACAAATGCACACACACACACACACACACACACACACACACACATCCACACAAATGTGTGTCATGCACACCCACAGCTCTGCCACATTTATATCTAAGAAAAAGAGGTACCAATAATCAGATATGGACAAGAAGGCGGTGGGCAGTATCCGTTTTTAAGTGTGGAAACAAAAAAATAAATCTTTAAAACATCAGAAGGGGAAGAAAATATGAAATTATTAGACATAATATCTTAATTTTAGCCTCCATAAACAGAAAAGAGAATGCACATTTCAAAATTCACGAACAGCAAAGCCTATCACAGAACATAACACTGAGCCAGTTTTATCCACCTCCCATCCTCACAGCCCAGTAATTTGTTCAAAGCAATGTTAACATCACCCTTATATCTGCATCACAGTTTCAAAGGCGGTTGTTATTTAAGAGGTTGTCTCCCCCCCCACACACACACAAAACTCAGCATCACTTCCCTCACAACACAGTAATTTGTCACAATCCACAAATACACAATTTTACAGACACAAAAATACTTAACTGATCCTCAATAGGCCAACACACAAGTTCGCTGTCTTTCAAGAAAATGTAGGTACAAACAGTTTTTTTTTTTAATACATTTTGACAGAAGGTATGTTTGTAACCCAACTGTCTACTAATGTAGGAATCTCAGTTTGATGAACTGTGTGGGTTATGGCAAACTGGTGTTTCATGAGTGACTTACTGCTTCATTATCAATAATATATTTTATTTCATTGCTCAAACAAGCCCCCTCCCAAAGGGCCAGCATTTATGTGCCCCTTTCCCTCCCTGATTCTCTTCATGTTGCCTAATGGTTACCAGGCCACAATAATACCAGAAGGGTACCAATTTACATCATCATTGATGCCACAATTAAAGAACATACCAAATGAGCTGTTATTATAAAAACAACCAGTCACCTGAGGATGGAAGTACATCAAATTCCCCAACCACCTCATAATACAAACAACTGTATGATCACATTATAATGATTCCATCTCTGCTAGAAATGCTGATGGAACATTTACACATTTACTGATATTAACAGAAGAAGTAAATGTTAAAGTAATGAAATATATGGATTATCAAATCACAAATGTACATACTGTCAAAGTTGGGCATTTATTACTAGTAATCACTAATAGAAGAGTTATTGAAAATTCAATCTAGATGTGTTAAATAACATTCATGGAGGAATTGTGTAAATACATTATATACAGTGTTTTTATATATATATATATACACACACACACACATATATACACAGTGACTCCCACATAATATCAGTAAACAGAGGCACAAACTCTTCTACAGGCCTGTTCATAAAATTACGAAACTTTCATTAGTACCTAACACTGTCTGTGTTAAAAACAATCAATTCAAATATCTTTCTTCACAAGGCCAGCACATAAAAAGGGAGAAAAACTTTGCTGAATGTATGCAGCTATAAAAGGATGGTGGAATAGTTCTGTTAGTAGTAGTAGTAACTTCTACATATACGGTTATACATACAATATTTATGTATAATATATAACAGGATCACAGAGACATCCACCCATGTGTTGTATTTCAATATGTCTCCTGTAGTCTATTACACATTTTATGTTTTTCTTCTATTCAGCATAATATACTCACCATGTTACAACATTTCTGATTTCCTGTTCCGATGTTTTATAAATTCAGTAATTCTTACAGACCTGAAATTATATGATGGATGCCATTCTTGACAGGGGAGTAGAAACATACAGTTCAGAATCTTCCATATAATCATGGATATTTAACCAATTATCTAGCTTTTCTGCTGTACATTCAGTTTGAAAGATCCATTTGACTGACTGATAATTCGTATACTTGCGGTGGTCGCACAATTCGGAAAATATGACTTAAATGCAAATTATACATTCTTTCTGTACATTATGTAAATTTTGTAAAAACTTCTGACTTTCAAAGGAAACACAACACCAAGATCAAGGCAAAAACACACGAATAATTCATAATATTACCTAAAAATTATAACAATAAACATCACTGAGCACCAAACTGGAAGAAAATGCCATTCATATTTTTCTTCACAATCTTTCATAGTGTTTTCTTGTAACATTTTACCAGAAACAGAGAAAGACAGAGAGAAAGAGAGCACAACACACTTATTTCAACTTTAGATAGAGAATAAAATATATATTTACATGCATATTAATCACAAACTCTATAACTACTACTCACAAATGCAGCCTTCAGCACTCTTGTGACATCATCATTCAAAACTCCGTACTGCCTTCAAAATTCTTTGTCAACACTACTAAAATATCTCACTTCAGCTTGTATCACACAGTTTTCACTTTTTGATATGGTAATAAGAAAAGAATACAATTAATTCAGGAACTTATTTCTGAAATGCAGATTGAAAACAATCTCTATGAGTTTTAAAGTTTATTTCATGACACTCAGAAAACAAGAAAAAATAACCACATTTAAAGGAAAAAAGAAACACACACTCTATCATGTAGAGCTGTAATGTCTAAGAAAGTTACACTGTAAGTGTTCTGTAATGGAAGTGAAGGTGCCTGCAAAATGGAGGACTTTTTAAGGCAATCAAAATAGTCACAGAGTCTTTCAATGGAATTTGTACAATGTCTCAAAGTTACTTAACCTACTGTCAATTAACACTGTCTGCAAGACATTGTTGACCACCCTGTTCAAGCATCCATACTTCTTCACTTTGAGGTTCACACTCAAATTGAACTAGAGTATTTTATCTTGTCTTTAACAGACAACAGTGTGATTCCTTTCTTTGGATCACAGAATGCATTTTGTCTATAAACATCAAACATCTAAAACCATGATAACAGAGCAATGGTTGGGACTTTCTGCTATTTAAATGTAGTCTCAAGGGCAGAAAAGGATTCTTTATGGAAGGAATTCTTTAAGGGTTAATACAACAGAAACTAACACTGCCCAATTCCATAATAGCATACGAACATTCTTGTGATAAATGTTTGGCATTCTCCATCATCTCAGGCTTATAAAAACCCCACAACCTGTTGAGGATGGATCTGCCTTTGTCTGCATGTCAAATAGAGAGAGGGGAAAACATCCTCTGGGGGGCCCATTAGAAACAGAGTCTCTCAATCCCTCAAGGCTACAGTTTCAGTACACATTTTTGGAAAAAGATATGATCTAGAAGGTAATGTGGCTTGAAATATTTGTAGCAGTTAATTCCACAATTTACAACTGAAAACTTCCCTATTTGGACAGTGCAAAATTATATATCCCTGGAAGTCTGTTAAAATTCCACCCAGCACTATTCAGAGAATGTAACTCCAGATTTTACTGTTACAGTTTCATAACATACAATTAAATTCCACAACTTCATACGCCACGAACTACGGATTACAGGCATACTAGACAAGATAGATCAATACAGACAGAACTGGCTTTCACACTTGCAAAGAATGCCACAAGACCGAATCCCTTTGAAATCATACCACTACAGACCACAAGGAAGGAGAACAATTGGAAGACCGAAGAAGCGTTGGCGCGAGCAGCTGTAACTCTGGAGACAGAACAGATCAAAGAGTCCAATCCTTGATGTTTATGATGATGAATTTCATGCTAAGAACATTAATTCAGGAACAAGAGGCCAACATGTGAAATAAATGACTATTTTTCAAACTTTTACATCTTATAGTACAATATATTTATTATGATTTTTCAGTGGACTGTGCTGCCTCCATCTTCAGCATGACTGAACTGGGCTGATGTGGAGGCTGATGTAATTAGGAGGAGAAAACATGTAGATCATACAGGAAGATGTCAAGGCTTTGGCCAATTGGAGACCTGCCTATATAAACAATGTAATACCTCATCCCAGTCACTTAAGTAACTACCTGAACCACATTCAGTCACTGAGGATACAACACAGTTCTCTGAAAATTCAGAACCAATTAAACTAAATGGCATGAAAGCTCAGACGATTATCACTTGAGCGACACAGACTGCAAAAACCTGAAACCTGACATGTGAAAGAAATTCTGCTGATGCATCAGTAAGCTAACTCCACTTCTCAAAACACGTCATTACGAAAGTCACGGCAAACATGAAGTGATGCTTTCCAGTGCCAAGGCCTGAAATTATGACATAACAAAGAAACACCTGCAAGTACTGGGCCACGAAATAGTCAAGATTTTATGTACAGTGGTGTTCCTACTTTGAC
>Ga0123355_10014787_pt1 | contig 12221 bp, 19 predicted proteins | sample TergutEmb28metaG_3_FD_89872 | JGI IMG/M metagenome (GOLD analysis project Ga0123355, IMG submission 89872) | Embiratermes neotenicus P1 segment gut microbial communities from Petit-Saut dam, French Guiana - Emb289 P1 | ecosystem: Host-associated > Arthropoda: Insects > Digestive system > Gut ...
CCACAGAACCACGATCTTGCGAAGCCGGTAACTGCGGATTTGTGTCGGAGGTGCTCGCATCGTGCTGCCGATGGTGCCGACCTGGGCGGGCGCTTGCGTTTAATGGCCATCGATTGACGAACGATAACGTCCCGTCAAACGAGAAGCTTCGATGGTCATTCACGGCACCACTCCCAAATGGGAGCCGCATCAATGTTTGCGTCGTGGAGAATGACGCATCGCGATCTCTCGGGGGGACACATGTTTAGAACGAAAGCGAGCGCGTTAGCGCTCGGGTTGGCGGCTGCTTTCGCCACTCCTACGCTTGGATCAGCGGGTGAGCGCACGACTGCGGCCGAGCTTCCAACCTTTCAACTGATGGGCCTTCCGATCTCGCCGGTTCAGGCCCAAGTGGTCACGTCCGCGCATATCGAGGAGATGCCCCCGGCGCCGACGCTGATGCTAGGTGGGATGCCGGCGTCTCCACATCAGATTGCCGTTTTGAGACCACGGCCGCCGACCACGGAGGCCGCAAGCGCCTCAAAATAATGCGACGCCTCGTACAGGAGGCCAGGAGATCGACATCCGCGCTGTTGTTGCGGCACCCGATCGCGTCGCAAGGAAATCCACATCTTCAAGCCGGCGGCGATCGTGCTGCCGATGGTGCCGGCCTGGGGCGGGCGCTTGCGTTTAGTGGCCAGTGATTAACGAACGATAGCGTCCCGTCAATCAAACGAGAAGCTTCGATGGTCATTCACGGCACCACTCCCAAATGGGAGGCGCTCAAATGCTTGTCTCGAGCCTAGACCGCTAGTGAGGGCAAAGAACTGTATTGGGGGGAGGGTGTTGCTATGGCGTATCGTCGAATTTTGATGGGTGTCGTCGTTTCCGCGCTGCTGATCTTGCCATTCGAGCCCGGGCTCCGAGCCGACACCGCGCCGAATGCCGTCGAGGAGGTCGATTTCGCGAACTCCTGCGGCCCTGTCGTGCAGCAGACCTTTAAGCACTCGGTGTGGACCTTGCACTCGTTCTGGTATCCCGAGGCGCTGAAGGATTTCACCGCGGTCACCGAAGCCGAGCCGGGGTGCGCGATCGGCTATTGGGGCATCGCGATGAGCCATTGGTACCCGCTGTGGTTTCCGCCAAGCCCTGCCGCACTGCAGGCGGGCTCTGATGCGGTCGCGAAGGCAATTGCGGCGCCGACCAAGACCGAGCGGGAGAAGGGCTACATTGCCGCAATCGCAGCCTTCTACCGCGACACCGACAAGCTCGACCATCACACCCGAGCCGTCGCCTACGAGAAGGCGATGGAGCAGGTCTACCTGCGCTATCCGGAGGACCGTGAGGCCGCCGTCTTCTATGCGCTCGCTCTCGTGGCAACCGCACTGCCGACCGACAAGACCTACGACAATCAGAGGAAAGCAGCGGCGATCCTGAACAAGGTCTGGAAGGAACAGCCGAACCATCCTGGCGTCGTCCACTACTTGATCCACAGCGACGACTCCCCACAATTTGCTCAGGCGGAGCTAGACGCGGCGATCTGCTACGCGAAGATCGCGCCCGACGTGCCGCATGCACTGCACATGCCCTCGCATATCTTCACCCGGCTTGGGATGTGGCAGGAATCGATCGATTCGAACCGCGCGGCACATGCCGCAGCGCTCGCCTATGTACGGAAGAGCCTTGGCCCGGGAGGTTTTGACAGCGAAACCGTTCACACTATGGACTATCTCGAATACGCCTATCTGCAGACCGCGCAGGACGGCCCCGCCAAGACTGTCGTCGATGAGCTGGCCAGCTTTCACCAGAGCGCTGGAGCCAACCTGCCCACGGCCTATGCCGTAGCCGCGATCCCGGTGCGCTTCGCGCTCGAACGCCGGGACTGGCAAGCCGCCGCTTCGCTCTCGGCACCGCCAATCGGGTTCCCGCTCGAGCGCTTCCCTTGGGCTGAAGCGATGATCTCGTTTGGTCGTGCGCTCGGAGACGCGCGGACCGGGAATATTCCCGGCGCCCAGACAGAAATCGCGCAGCTGCAATCGCTCGAAGACAAGCTGAAGGGCAAGGATACCTACTGGGCCAATCAGATCGAAGTCCAGCGCATGGGGGCAGCTGGCATCCTCGCCCACGTTCAGGACGATCAAACGAAGGCGGTCGAACTGCTGCGGACAGCAGCCGATCTCGAAGCGACAATGGACAAGCATCCGGCCACTCCTTCGCCGGTGCTCCCAGCACGCGAGCTGCTCGCTGATCTACTGCTCGAGCTCAACCATCCGGACGCGGCATTGAAGGAATATAAGGAGATGCTGCGCACCGACCCCAATCGCTTCCGTAGCATCCTGGGTAAAGCACGCGCCGCCAAGGAGTTGGGCGACGCGGCGGTCGCGCACGACGCCTATCAAAAGCTGGTGGCGCTGAGCAAACCGGCCGCGCTCGAGCGCCCCGAGGTGGCCGAGGCCAAAGCCTATCTAATGAAATAAATTGTCTTTGCTGTGTGCAGCGCTTGCTGCACGGGCTCCGCGCGACGAAGTCGGCGATGCGGTAGTCGGCACCCAGCTGGTCCGCAGCGCCAGGAAATCAACATCGGCGCTATTGCGGCACCTGATCGCGTCGCAGGAGATCCACATCTTCAAGCCGGCGGCGATCGTACTGCCGATCGTGCCGACCTGGCGGGGCCGTCTGGGCTTACTCACCCGACCTTGGCCTTGTTTTGTCCCACTGCATCCAACGCGGCACGGTAGTCACTGGGCGTAAGCCCGAAACGGCTTTTAAACGCACGGCCAAAGTGGCTTCTCTGAGTGCACCTTCAGCGCGAGGTGCCGACCTAGTTTTTCGCTAGAGGAACGTCGCCCCCGCGTGATACAGGTCGCCACGCCGGTATGGGGCGCCGCCTTCCTGGCATTGGCGCGGCGGCGGTCCTGATGGCCTGGATCGAAATCTTCGGGAGGCGGATCAAGACCTTGATTAGCAAGCCCCGCGTGCTATCCGCTGTCCTGTTGGCGTTGGCCCTCGCGGGGCTGGTGTCGTTGCGCGCGATCTACAATGAGCTCCGGCTGGATTTCTATGCCGATCGTCGGCCCATAACGGCGCCAGTCGACAAGGATCTCGAGGGGATTCGAGTCGTCAATTTGGCCGCTACGGGTGAACCTGCTTTGACCGCGTTTTTCCGCTTTGCGTCCAATGGACGCATTGTCATCCTCCTTCACGGCACCGGAGCGAACAGAAGCCAGTTGCTGCCGGAGGCTCGAATGCTCGCCCGCCACGGCTTCGGAGTTCTCAGCCTAGATTGGCCGGGACAAGGGGAAAGCGGCGGAACCATTCAGTGGAACGAACCGGAACGGCAGGCCCTAACTCGCGCTATTGACTGGGCAACGCTGGCGCCCGGCACCAAGCCTCACCAAGTCGGACTGCTGGGATTTTCGTTTGGTTCAATGATCGCGCTGCAAGTCGCATCGGCAGACGCGCGTGTCTATGCACTCGCCTTGACGGGCGCCTTTGCCGACGTGAAAGATCTGCTCGTCAAAAACGGGGGGCGCTGGGGGGGACCGTTGAGCTCCGGCTTTGCGCTGCTGACGGCCCGGTGGCATGGCATGCGCTACTGGGAAAAGCGTCCAGAGGATCTCATTGGCCTACTCAGCCCACGTCCTGTCCTGCTGATCGCCGGAACGGCAGACCATGCTGTGCCACCTTCGATGACGGAACGACTCTACCAGTTTGCCCGTGAACCCAAGAGCCTGTGGCTCGTTCCCGGAGCGGATCATGGCAATTACGCTGCCGTGGCCCCGGTCGAGTATGAGCGCCGGTTGGTTCAGTTTTTTTCGGCAGACACCGGGAGAAGTAGTACCTCCGGCAGAACTGAGGGCTTCAATTTTGGGCGCTGAAAACAGCAATTGGGGGCGCTGCCGACTTCCGGGAGTAACACGCTGTTAGATAACGCGCCACTGAGTCCGCTGGCGCGTTTCCGGTGCCGAGGCTACGGTGTAGCCTTCCCGGCGGCGGCTACTGTACGGACTCCTGCGTCGATCAGGACCGCAATCAACGCCCGTGCTCTCTGTCTTCAGGCAGCCAGATGCTGCTGCATCTCACAGTATTTGAGTGACCGGCGCGCGCGGCTGGCCCATTCCTATTGGCTGTCGATGGCGAGATAGCGCCGCCAATAATCTGCAGCCTCGGCGCAGTGATTGTTTCGTTGCAGCAGCAGAGCCAGGTTGAACATTGCATCGCTATACTGAGGCGCCACCTGCACCGCCTTGCGCAAGCACTCGATGGCGGCTTCGGAATGCCCCTGATCGCCGAGCAAGTCACCGAGATTGTACCAGGCGCAAATGAAGGATCGATTCGTGTCGCCGTCCGCAGTGCTGCCTCGGCTTCGAATCGATGAGTTGCGCCTCAGGCGGGGTGCGCAGCATCTGCATGATTTAGGCCCGCGTCCGACTGCCGAGTTTCTACGTGAGCTGATCGAGCAAGGCATCGAGGCCGAAAATCGTGCTTGCTCACCTCGATCTGTGGCACAGCATCTCGCCCGAGATGGTTTTCGTGACCCGCGGCGGTCATTGGCCTTTGCTCTTCGGGTCTCTCTCGGTGTGCGCTGGGTGTTGACCCCGCTTCACCGAGAAGTGTCGGACACATCGCCCCCTCCAAATAGGGACGGAAGTTGGCCTGATTTCATCCTGGCCTCGTCAGCCTTGCGGAGTGTCCGGCCAAGCACACGTGGGTCAATCTCATCGCCCATCACGGCTTCGATCACCTTGGCTACCACTTTCATCACCATGAGCGCTTCGACCCGCCGGTCCCAATCGCCGGCACGAACGCGGCGTGGAACGTCAACACCGATGTAGGAACGCCGCTCCTGCACATCACGTTCGTCGATGCGGTCGACGAGACCAGCGCGACATCGAGAATCCCACTTACACACCGCCGCCTGCCGATTTTACACAGCAAGGCAAAGCAACGGCGGCCGCGAGTGCAAGATTGACACCACAGGGAAGATGGCGAGGTTGCTGACCGAAGTGCGCCGCCAAGGCAAGGTCATCGAGGCATGGGGTGGGGCGATGGTCAGGACTTACGCATCCTGTTCAGATTGTTTTCATAGACGTCGCACTCCCGCTCAAGCTCGATCTCGACGCGGTGTGCATCGAAGTTGCGCCTGGCGCGCTCCGCGTGAGACAGCGATGCGTACGTCCCCAGGCGATCCGGTAGCCGATGGACGTGGTCGGGATCGCTCACGTCGCGAATCCAGACCTCGTAGACGGAGCACAGCGGCGTCTCGTCGATGGTGATGAAGGCGCGAAGTTTCATGACTGCCCTCTTGCGCTACGTTGAACGCGCAAAAAATGACCATCGAAGGTTCTCGTTTGATTTGCGGAACGTTATCGTTTGTTCATCGTCCGCCATGCTGCGCTTGGCTGGACCCGAGGCCACTGAGACAGCGAATTGGCGACCACTCTGCTGGCCGTTGGACGCAAACATGCGCCCGGCCTGCACCATCGGTCGCGAATTGCGGGGATATCGGGGATAGGGCTGGCTCGCACTAAACCTGTCGCAAAAGCATCACCGCTGCTCTGGCATCTTCCCCCTGGATGTCACGCGAGGACGCGCAAACAATGAAACAACGACCTGTCGCCGTTACCGATTTAGGCGAAATCGCCTTCCTCCGGAAGGTGCAAAAAATGCCGCCGCATGCCCAAGCGGCGTTGACGCAGCTGGCGCGCGCGGTCGTCGGCGGCAAGCCCGCGCACGTCGTCCGTCAGCTCGCGCTCGACCTCATGAAGGCCAAGGGCATGTCGAACGCGGCCGCGGTCGAAGAGGCCGATTGGTTCATGCAGAGTGTCATCATCCAAAAATGGAATTTGCCTTCCGGTTGAAGCCTAATACAGGAATTGCCATGCGCGATGTCGTGTACCGTACCGTCCAACGCGGCCAAAGCCGGTTCATCATCAAAGCCTTCAGTGAAGACCACGCTGCGGGGCGCTGTGTCGATGAATATCCGACCCTCGAGGAAGTATTCCAGGGCACGCAAGGCTAAATTGCAGCAGATCATGCAGCGGGCCGATGGCGATGACCATTGGACGTCGGGCGCCCGCCCCAAATCGGCAACATTGGCCGCCTCATCGCCGCCGGCTGGCGCACCTGACGTCCTGCGGGACCGAGGCGCCAAATTGCCCTCCTGGCCGAGGTTAATTTCCATATTTTGACGCCGCGCTGCCCGCACGGTAACGTCCGCCTCGCGCGGCTGGCTCCCCAGGCGCGCCAATCATAAAGAGAAGGAGGCGGGGGATGGTTCGGGTACTCAAGTTGGTCGTGTTCACAATCGTCGCCGCAATCATGGTCCCTCCGGCCCCTGCCACCGCGACGGAGAATCCTTCCACCGCTACTGCGTGGGTATGTGCCGAACAGACAAGGACAAACGAGCCTCCCAGGCCTCCTGTTCGGTATGTCATCAACGGAAACGAACTCAGAAAACAGACCAACCACGATGACAACTGGACTAAAGACTATTCACTGGTCTCCAAATTTCAAATCGTGCTGAACGATCCGCATGAAGTGATCGCAGCGGCCGCCACGGGGGCGAAACAAAAGGACGGCAGCACCTGGGCTGTCGGGCAACTGATTGTAATCGACAAAAGCACTGGGAAATATGACGAGACATTCGTTGTGCCCAATGTTGATTCAGGGCTCATATTGGAGACCGGGGCCTGTATCCCGGATTGACGCTTGCGCCGACACCCGCCCCAGGTCGGTGGCGCTGAACAAAGGGAATGTGATCGGCCCTCATCGCTGCCACGCGCGGGGCAGCTCGGCTCAGCTCAGCTTGCGCCGGCGCTCAAGCTCGGCGGCGTGCGGTTCGGGCAGTTGGAAATCGCCGGTCTTGACGGTGCCGTCGGGCTGGTACCGCGTCGCGATCACGCCGGTAGGATAGGATCGGGACTGGACCAGCTTCAACCCGGTGGGAGCCACTTCATCGCCGAAGAGACGCTTGCCCTTGCCGAGCAGGACAGGAAAGATGAGCACGTTGAATTCATCGACCAGCCCGTTCTTCCAGAGGGTCTGAAGCAGGTCGCTCGATCCTTGAAGAAGGAGGTCCGGACCCTCTTCGCTCTTCAGTTTCTTCAGCGCTGCCGGGACCTCCGTGCCGAGCAACCGGCTGTTGTGCCAGTCCAGCTTGGGATTGGAGCGCGAAGCGACGTATTTCGTGACGCGATTGAAGACAGCTGCAATCGGGTCCGTGGGATCCGTCACATGGGGCCAATGCGCTGCAAAAATATCGTAAGTCCTGCGGCCAAGGAGCAGATCGAAGGGCCGGCCGAAGATTTCCCCCAAGGCGGCGCCGAGTGCTTCATCGAAGTAGGGGACGGTCCAGCCACCCAGCTTGAAGCCGCCTGTGGGGTCCTCGTGCGGGCCTCCGGGGGCTTGCATGACGCCATCAAGGCTGGTGAAAGTGGCAACCACAATCCTACGCATCGCATCTCTCCTCAGTCTTCGACAGTAACTGTCGCTTCTCGTCGGCAGCCGACAGGATCTCCATAGATGTCCGACAGCTCAACGCCTCATCGGCACGCGTCGCGCCTCAAGTGCTGAATTCGAACTGTGCGCGCGCCGGCTACGACATTACAAGTTTTGCCCCCGACGGGTGCAACCGGCGACGGATCGAAGTCAAAACAACCAACGGTGGGGAACGCATCCCTTTTCAGATCACTCGCAACGAACATTAAACCTGACGAACTGATGCCCGGCCGTTGCGAAGCGTTGGCGCGGGTCGTTTCCTCCCGGTTGAGGCACGGCCTAAAGAAAGACCTTGTTCCAATGGACAACAACGTGGTGGAGATAAGACCGTCACACGTGTCGTTTTTGGCTGACGATCTTTTCCAAAAGCCAGCAACTCTCAAGGGCACCATCGGAAACGAAGCGGAGTTTGCGCGCCCGCAAGGACGCGCAAACTCCCTGATTCGTTTGCCGCTGTCCGGCGCCACCATAAATCCAGGTAATTCAATAGTGTGGCTGCATAGCAATCCGCCCCGGTTCGCATAATATCTGCCCGATGCCCAAGGGACTGTGAGCATGGGTTGGGCACGGAGGGCGAACGTGAGTTTGTCAAAATCTTTATTCGGGGCAGCCGGAGACCGGGCAAGGATCGCGATGAGGATAACCTCTATCTCGACATTCCCACGGCACGGCAGCGCGACGGCTCTCGGCTGTTCCGCTGTTCGCCCGGCGGCAATGCGAAATCGTTTGGCAGTGGCCCGCGCACGCGCGATCCCGATGAAGTGTGGGCGGAAGCCGCCCGATTCCGCCAATGGCTCGGCAATGGGATCGATCCACGCGAGGCTGGCGCCGAGGCGGGACGCATTGCTGCGGCCGAGCTCGCCCCGCCGGATGACCTTCCGTGATGTCGCGGAGGCTTTGCTGGCCCCAGCCGCTCCACGGGCAACGAGGGCAACACATGCGTTGCACGCTGAAGAATCCCCTGACTGTCGCTGCTGAGTAACCGCCATGACGGATGAAAGCGAGTTGCCGCCTTGGTCGCCCTTCCCGGTGCGCTGGGGGCCGTTCCGGCGCGTGCCGGATGTGACTGCCGACGAATGGTTGGGTCGTTTGCTGATGTACCGCGAGCGGGCCGAGAGCGATCCGCGGGAAGCCGGCAGGTGGGCCGGGCGGGTACTGTCCGAGGGTCGCCGGCTGTTCGAAGGAGTGGTTGGCTGGGCGTTGAGTTTTAAGACCAACACCGACCACGACGCCGGCTTCAACAAACTACCAGTCGAGGATCGGCGTGCTCTGTTTGCCGACCGGCTGGGCCTGGTTCCGGGATTGCCCGGCGCGGCGGAGTTTGCCGAGGCTTTATTGGCTCTGAACGCCGGCCAGGTAAACGATCTGCTGAAGCCGAGCCAGCGCCCGACCAACCGGAAGAAAGGTCCGCGCCCTTATGAGCGTGCGGGGGCGGAGCTCCTGCTGCTGCAATGGCGGGCCTTCCGCGTCGCCACCGGCGAGCGCGAGGCGAATGTCGAGGAGGAGCTGGCGGATGCGATCGGCGTCACGACCGGCGTGTTTGACCCCTGGAAACGGCGTCTGTCGAAAGAAATGCCGGAAGAGCTGGAGGGATTCCTCGCCCTCGCGGAAGAGCTCGGGCGTGACGTTGCCGCGGGTATGCGAATCGTTGGGCCTGAACGCCGGGAGCTGGTCGCGCGCTGGCAGCGAAAAAAGAGGTATCTGGCCTATCTCGTCGAGTTATTTCGGAAAAGCCGGTCAGGGTAATCATCTCGCGCGTCGGGGCAAGGTCATCGAGGCATGGGCCGCAGGCGCGATGGGAGCCAACGCCACTTACTCGAGGTGAGCAGGCCTGGCTTTGGGAAGCCTTTCTTGGCGCTGGCAATTCTTATCTTTCTGCTATGGGGCGTTGAGGGCGGTATTGTCATGGCTGAGCGGCGCATCGAGACCAACATCGAGATTGATGCACCCACCGAACGGATTTGGGCGCTGTTGACCGATTTCGCCCGAATGCCATCTTGGAACCCTTTCATCAGATCCATCTCGGGAAACTTGACGCAAGGGGATCGACTTTCAGTTTTCATCGCTCCGCCTGGCAAATCAGGCGTGCGCTTCGAGCCGACCGTCCTGACAGTGCGACCAGAACGTGAGATACGATGGTTAGGACACCTGTTCATCTCGGGGATCTTTGATGGCGAGCATTATTTTTTGCTCGAACCCATCGGAGCAGGCAAAACTCGCCTGACACAAGGCGAAAAGTTCTCGGGACTTCTTGTCGGTCTTTTGGGCGGCACGCTATCTGCGACGGAAGCAGGGTTCAAAGCTATGAATACCGCTCTCAAGCGGGAAGCTGAACGGGATGGAAGTCCAGACGACCAGACCAGGCTTCGCTGATGCAGCAAAGCTGCGATCGAGGGGATCGAGGGCGTTCCTAAACGATTGAGCGCAGTCGCGCCCCACCAGGGACATCGCGATCGTTGCGCGTCACCGGCGTCAAGCTCCCTACATCCCGTAACCAGCGTTCACGCGTTACGGCTTTGCCTGCATCGCGGGGACTTCCGAGCTCAATCCCTTTTCGGCTCCAGCCACGGACTAGCGCGCTTCGAAAGAGATCCGCGCCGGCGACGAGGCGTGCCATGTCGATACATGCGTATTGCAACGCGCACCGTTCCGGACCTCCGAAAAAATGACCTTGTTGTCGATCAGGCAGCTCATAGATCTCCACTACGTCCAAGATCGAGGTCGATCCCATCGAACCCGCGGCAGCCCGGCAAAGCGTTGCCGAAGCGGTTGCGCGCCTCGGCCCGGCGCGAGGGGTCGGACAAAGTAGGAGGCGACACGGCGACTGAGGCTTGGATTGTCTTTGTGAGCTTTAATCTCGGCCCGCACGAAACCCTGGCGCTCTTTTGCGTGCGCGGTGATTGGCGACAGAGGGCCCTGATTTGCCGGCCGCTCTCAGCCTCCCATTTTCCGGAAATGGCACCGGAAATCGGCCGGGCGCAACCGGCCGACGGCGGCTATGACGCCATCGCGTCGACAACATCCATCTTTGATGTTTTCGGTCCGCCAGAACCATGGGAGACCGTCGCGACGCAGGTGATCTTCGACCTTCTGGAGAGGAGCGCATAACCGTGGATTGGCTTCGCGACATATCCTACCTGTTCGGCGGCGCATTTCTTGCGAACGCCATTCCGCATTTTGTCAGCGGCATGATGGGACGGCCCTTTCAGAGTCCGTTCGCCACGCCGCCGGGCAAAGGCCTTTCATCATCGACTGTGAACGTGTTTTGGGGATTTGCGAACTTCGTCCTGGCTTACCTTCTCATCGCCCGGGTAGGAAGCTTCGATCTTCACGCAGCGGATCACGTCATCGCCGTTGGCGTGGGCGTTCTCATTATGGGTGTGGTGGCCGCGCGCTCGTTCGGGCGGTTCCACGGCGGCAATTCGCCCGCCGGCTCCTGACGCGATGGCCCGGAGCACATTCGGCTCGCTATCATAGCGTGGAGCCAATGACACAAGATAGCAAAGCGGCCGGGCAGAGCGAGTATCGGCGGACGCGCGGGGTCAGCCATTTGTGCGTCAATCCCCTGAACGCCGGTTGAGCACGCCTTTGCCGGCCGGCAGCGGCCGCAGACCCTCCAGCATCTTGCAGGCATGTCGAGCGTCTCCTGGCGGGAGCACTTGCCAGATGCGCGCGACGAGGTTGCTGGACCACGGGCGCAAGCCTGAGCGAAGCAGGTCATCGAGACATGAGCTGCGGGCGATGACTTGATCTTGGTCCCGTTCCCGGTTGAAATTGCCTGCAGCCGGTTCTGTTCCAATGCGTTCAGTCCCCGTCCGCTGGTTCATGACGAATGTTGCCGGAACCCAGGGAGGTAATGATTGGAAGACAACGCGAACGTCAGGGTCCTGCCGCCGTTCGTGCTTATGGCCGCGCTGGCGGCCGGAGCCCTTGTCGCGTTTCTTGCGCCGACCACGATGCTGCCAACCCGTTTCGCCATCGCCATCGGACTCGTCTTTGTCGCGCTCTCGATTCCGCTTGTCGTCACCGCGCGGCTGCAAATGAAGCGCGCGGCCACCGCTTTCGATGCGCGCGAGACGACCACTATGGTGCTGACGACAGGCGTGTTCAGGTTCACGCGCAATCCCGTCTATCTTGCGATGATGCTGCTCTATGTCGGATTGGCCATTGTCGTGAATTCACCCTGGATGCTGCTGATCGCGCTGCCAACCGGCAGCGCGCTGTGCTGGACTGCGATCCGGCCCTAAGAGCGATATCTCGAAGGCAAGTTCGGCGATATCTATCGAAGCTACCGCGCGGCGGTGCCGCGCTGGCTGTGACGGCTGCGGACCGCGAAACGGTGTTTCCGGGACTCATCGATTCAGGTCTGGACAAGCACGGCGGCCAGCCCGTCTTACGCCCGTGTCGTGTTCTTCCGGACCTGCATGCCAACCAGGAATTTCCTGAAGATCACGCCATTCGCCGTGCGCTTCGTGCGAACCGGCAGGTGATCGATGAAAGGCGATCTGGTGCGCCTACCAAACAAAAGGGATCAATGACCACGTCTTCCGCCGGTATTCCGCGTATGCGCGCCCGAACCGCGCGGCAAGCGCTCTATCTTCGACAGCGATACGCCGCACGAACGGAAGACATCCGAACACCAAAAGCGTTATGAGGCTGATCCAATTACCGATGGCGATGCCGAACCCGAGAAATATCATCACGATGCCGGTATACGCAGGGTTGCGAAGATAGCAGTACGG
>Ga0123355_10014788_pt1 | contig 12221 bp, 10 predicted proteins | sample TergutEmb28metaG_3_FD_89872 | JGI IMG/M metagenome (GOLD analysis project Ga0123355, IMG submission 89872) | Embiratermes neotenicus P1 segment gut microbial communities from Petit-Saut dam, French Guiana - Emb289 P1 | ecosystem: Host-associated > Arthropoda: Insects > Digestive system > Gut ...
CCAATTCCCCCCCACACCCCCCCCCTCAACCGCCCCCCCCAAAAAGGAGAAAACAGATTTTACAATAAAAAAAAAAAAAAAAAAAAAAAAAAAAAGAGGCAAAATTATAGTTCTGTAAATCTTATACTTTAAATTTTTGGATCGCAAACTGGATGATAAAAAATTCTGCACGGAACGATAGCAAGTATTCCCTCATTTCAATGTGCTTTTATTTTCTTCCTGAATAGAATTTTGATTGGTTAAGGCTGTTCCCATAATATTTCAACTGTTCCTCCCTTTCAAAGGAAATATTATCACTCGTTATGATGTGACTTCTTCCTGCATTCTGATCATAAGACATGACCATGTACTTAGTATTATCAGCATTTTACACCTAGTACAATTTCCTTACCAGCAACTACTAAAGCTTCTGTGTTTTTCTTTACAGTATGTAAACTTCCGAACAATATATTAACATCGTCAGCATAAACCAAACGTTGATGCACACCTTTTAATTTCAAACCATCCTGATTTACCTAAACCCTCCTAATGGCATTCTCGTACCTCCCTCCGAACTGAATCGTAAGCTTTATAAAGGAAAGTGGCTGTATTGTATCGAAGTATATTTTTATTAAATAGACTTTTGAAAGAGATTGACGCATGATGCAAGTGTGTGAATAGCAGATAATGAGGACATCGGCCAATAAGAAAGCAGTGTTAGGGCATAGTAAATGGAGGGAGACCGGAATATTTAGAAGGAGTTAGACTGGGTGAGTAGTAGGTAGCAAGGACTTGGTAATTGTTTATGCTGCTTCAATTTGCACAGACATAGACTGTTTATAGCCGAGGTTTTTATATTCCCTTTAATATTATCCTAAGCCTTATTTATGCCCTCGCTATCAATTAAGTTCTCCAAAGCTGGAAACTTGTCTGAGATCTCAATCTTATGTTTCCTAACATCCAGTTTATTTAACTTCCTGAGATTAAATCTTTCAACATCAAGATTCTGTGCTGCTCTTTACTTACTGCTAATCTTTCCCTAATTTTGCAACCACCAGACAGTGATCACTATCACAGTCAGCTCCCCTGCAAGATCGTACATCGAGTATATTCGAATGCAATCTCCTGTCTATCCATATGCGATCAGTCGGATCGTGAGTCTTCCCATTAGGGGAGGTCCGTGTTTACTGATGAATGTTTCGGTGCGGGAACATTGTGCTCTTAAAAACCAGGTTTTTTGGTATGGCAAATTTTACTAAACTAACATCATTACCATTATTGTCATGCTGTAGACTATCATTCCTAATTTTAAGTTTGAAAATATCCTCTCCCCTCAATTTTGCCTTAACTTCGCGTAAAATAATTTTAATAGAGTACTGAGGAAAATGATCGAAAACCTACTCTACTTTCTCATTAAAACTGTCCTTTATATCGTCACTTTGCTCCTCACTTGGTGCATGCACATTCAAAAAATCATATTATACCAGCGACCTCTCAAATCCAAACATATGACATGCTATCACTAACAAACCCCACTCTCTTACCTGCTGTACAAAACATCGTGCTCCCAATTGATAATCGTCTTTTCCTTTTCCATAAAGGTAAAGTGATCCCGTTACAGGCCTGGTGTGGCCCAGAGAGTGGGTAGAGATATAGCTCTACTCTTCCATGATCGCGGCACTAAAAGGGGGTGAGTGGTCAGCAGCAAGCCCCGGCCGCACTTTACCCCCGGGAAAGACCCGGTACCCATTTTACAGGAGGCTGGGTGGACCACAGGGCCGGTCTGGACGGGCGGAAAATCTCGTCCCCACCGGAATTCAATCCCGGACCGTCCGGCCCGTAGTCAGTCGCTATACCGACTGAGCTGCCCGGCCCACTTTCCTTTTCCATAGAAAAAAATATAATCCGTTGCTCTTACCGTGACCCTAATGTCCCACCTAGCCTCCTGTACACCAACTAAACCTAATTTATGCCTCGATTAACATTCGTGATATTCTCCAACTGCGACAGAAATCGGAAACACAATGGGCATTTCTTTATCAGACTTACCTACTAACACGATGGAAGGTCAGTTGCGTGTATACTTTACCTATACATTTAGAACGATATTGCTTCTAGAGGCTTAGCGAGGCAAAGTGGATGGGGAACTTGCCTCTGGCGTGTACAAATGAAGGACGGAGAGAACTATGCAAAGGGACGCTGTGCTAGTGGCTGTGGACGTATTTCCATAAACTCAATTTCAACCAACTTTTGTTTTTCCCAAATCTCTCCGCTCCCTTCAAGAACAACGATTGGTTTTTGGCATGAGAAAGAGTTTGAAACAGTAACGGCCAATATCATTGAAGTCATCAGTACTAGGCGTCTCGTGATGCTGGAAATTTGGCGGTAAGTAGACTTTAAAAATAAGAATATATTAATTATACTTCGTGTCTGACAAAAAACATACAATTTTCATTCTTATTTAGGCGACTAAAACGACACATTGCTTCATGAAATATAAACGGCTGTCTGTATTAGAATAACATACGCGGCGAAAAAATGCTACGTTAGCGAATGAGTTTTCCAGGGAACTGGGAAAATAGCTGCATAATAATAACCGGATGCTGAATTGCACCCATAGTTAACCTCTCTGACGCCATAAGATCGACACCGGTATGGGATAATAACAGTGACAGTGACAGTGACAATTATCACACAAGCTTTTTGAAGTGATCGTCAGGTAACCACTACACTGATAGCAAAGATTGAATGTCGTCAACAGTTACGAATTTTGAAAATGAGAATGGCTGCGACCGGCGAAAAAATCTGCTGAAATACAAATCAATTTTACGCTTCAGTATCCTGGTTCTACGTAAAAGATATGTGCTATATCTATATACTAAACATGCGCCTGGTCACGAAAAAGCCGAAGCAGCGTCCGGGGATGGAAGAAAGTTTCCATAGAGCATATTCTAATTGTGAAACCGTAGATCGCAACTGACTTATTTATTCTGGACTATAACGTCAAATTGCTCTAAACTTTGCATATTATCTGAAAAGTGCTTTCGCGGACTGAATTTTGCAAACCAAAAAAAAAACAGGATTTAGTGTCTTAAAAACGCGAACCATATTGCAGTAAATGATATCTCAAATAATCATGGTGAACATTTCTCTGAATGTAAATCCCTAAAAAAAAAAGAAAATCGTGAGAAAAATGTGCCAATGATGTATTAAAGGAATTTACTAAAACATATAAACAAAAATAAAGAAGACACGCTCCGAAAATAATTAATGGTGTTATGAATTGTTGTGCCGAAAATACTCGTAATTTAGGTTTTAGAAATTTGCTAGGCTTAGAGGGAATCTTAATTCTTGAATACATCTTAATGTTCTGGAACTTGCAAGTCATTATTTTGCTGACGTAAAACAGCATACGACTCAAAAAAAAAGCTTCAGGGAACTATTCTTCGTAGGCAAATTGACTGAACTAATGGCCAACAGATTTCAAAATGGAATTATATGCGAAATGATTAAAAGAACATATTATCAGTTAATTTAGATTTCATATGACACATGTCTCTTCGTGCGAAAATGTGCCAGATTGTGAGATACTTAAACCTGAGAACTGAATTTTAACTGAAGGAGGAAGATCATAGACTAACGATTTTATTCTTCTGAAATATGATGATGAGTCAATGGCAATTAAATTCCAAAGTTTGTAGATAAAACAGTTCCCAAATCTACAAACCTCGTTAAGTCCAATAGTGCCCTCAAGGTCATTAGGCCCGATGACCCATCGACCTTGAACATGAGGGTAAGACGTTCCCTCGAAACGTCGGCAACAAGTGCTGAGACCGATGTTCGAAACGGATACCTCCCGCAATCGATTTTCCAAAGTTTCCGACACGACAACGTGCTCCGTAATTCGTCAGGATAAAGTCATAACACAATGGAAACCTGCCTGGTCCGAAAGCTTAATTTCTTTCTTTTTTATTTTAACGTATATCTGGGAGGGTGTAGTATTTGGAAGGTCCTGGGATCAAGACACGGTCCCCAGACGAGCTAGTTTGACGAGTTGTTCTTGGTTTTTCTCAGATCCCAAGAAGATAACGTGATAATATTTAAAAAAAACTACACGTGGCACGCTTTTTTAACATATCCACTTCACCTAACCATTTGCTGATTATAGTATTATTCCACGCTACTTAGTCGTAGACACAGCACCATTGGATGAACCACAAACACGTAAATAAATTTGGTCATTTTAAGACAATGTGTTAACGAAAAGTTCAGGCCGGCTCATTGATTGAAAATCCAAGACTTCAGTAATATTACGCAAATTCGACTGGCAAATATTAAACGGTGTTTCGTAGGGGCGCACTCCTCTAATCTTCAGGGTATAGAACTCCAAGAGTAATATAATTGCTTGGTCATACAGGAGTGCAACAAGAAGCTGATGGTTCTGACTTCAATAAGGAACTTCGTTTTTGCTTCCTTTAAAAATCACGAAAATAAACCGATTGGAATATTGATTTCCACGTCGGGATTGGAAGCCACTCCCTCTAGAATTGGCAAAGGCCCATGAACTCGAATTACAGGTATCCGAATGGAAGTAACGCTTTTGTCGTGGGGATGATTCGATCTACAAATTAGTAGCTTGTGACCGTCAGTCCGTCCGTTTCCAAAGAAGAAATTGATATTTAATGCAATCAGATGTGATACGATATTTATGTCATGACGAATTTAAATGTAGTGCTCACAGACTCTCCACAGTACAACGTTTCCAACGAGAATAAGTTTCAGCCGATTTAACATTACAAGACTTTCCATTTTGCCCACACACTGAATTTATTTGTTTTGTCTGAATTAAGTGGTCCATATAATCTCCACGAAAAAATACGAGGAAGTGGAGGTCTACCTCCACTCATTCTTAACTTCGGTACTAGATGGAGGCTGCAACTTTACTTCAGTACAGCCCCATACCCATTAAATAAAGGGCTGGATCGAACCCAGAGCCAGTCTGGACGCTCTGAAGAAAGGAAAAATCTGGTGTCCCTTGGCGGGAATCGAACCATGATTCCTAAGCTCTCCAACCCTTACTCTAATCACTACCCCAACTGCGATACTCCGTTCTATGTTTTGTAAGATTCTCAAAATAAAGAGAGGCTTAGTATTTTATTCGGGGTATTTTGAGGTATTATTTAGACGACTTCAGAGCTTCAAAGCTGTAAAGGAAAGCGAAAACCATGTAAGAGTGTTCCCATTCAATCCAGCTGACGCTACACAACAGTACTAATTCTCGTGATTCCTCTTGCCGACATTTTTTCACGTGGTTCTTGTAACCATGGACACAAAACAAGCGAAGAGAGACTATCGTCATGGCAACCGTTTGACAACAAACTGTCAGTGAAGACAGGGAAGTTTTTGATCAATAAAACGGGGTTATGGGTAAACAAGTCTAAAGTTTTCTCAGTCTCTGGGAAGTGGGCCATCGGTCCGCTGCCACGCTACAAGACGGAGGATGGCGGTGTTCACGCCGTTTGGCCAACTCGGTAACCGCTGCAAAATCCCAGGCGCCTGCGTCGTTTAAGTACGTGAGGTAAGCTGCACAACTATCGGCTCCTATGTTCTGTTTCCACCGAGGAAGATGTCCTACCGTGAGTGAGAGTTGTTTACGTAATCGCGAACCGACTGACTCGTTGATACATAGTTCTTTCTGAATTAGGACCTTTGTTCTGCTGAGATTCCAAATTAACTTCTGCAACAATGTCATATGCATTTCATAAGAATGAATGAATGGACGGTAGGCTCATCGCAAGATATGTACTACACAGGAAAATAAAGCACGGAGGAACGAGAACATAAAGCCACCCCTCAACTGGGATTCAAACTAAAGATTCTAGAGTTTGAAAGAATTTCATCCCGCGAACACGGTAATCGGAAAGGTCGTTACATTCAAACTTCTCACTGTACTTTTCATTTAATTCCCATCCTGAATCTAGTGTTAATCACGTACAAACGCTACTTATCCGATGTCTGTATCAATATTATACTCCCACTTACCTCTTTGTCTTCCAAACTGTTTCAGGCCAAGATTTAACCATTAAATCATTACTAAATCATTACTAAAACTTAAAGTTACAAACTCTTATTTTCACAACCCAGAAGTTTGTTTCAGACGACTAATAACTCTGTAGTTGTTATTCTTTGCACTCATTCTATCCAACCGACAGCCACTTGCACGCGCTTAACCATTGAATCGACGGTCTTCTGTCTGCATAAGTAAGCGACAATGATAGAATAGACATTAACAAAATTTTATACCTGACACTCGTCACTAAAATTTGTCGACAGTTGTTCATTTTAATTGAAATCACACAGCCATAACGGGCACACTACATGACCTCCACGTGTTCCTCACGCACTTCCGGAATAAGAAATTAAGTACTTGTCTGAGTGGGGAAAGGTTTCGGAAAAACATTTCACCGGAAATCAAATAAACATCGATTTCCCATTACATTTTTCCCATTAACTTTTAATTTTCAAGGTAATTACACAAGAATTATGGGAAAGAACCACAAATTTTAAGGTGTGTATACAAGTATAATTCCTAACATGTTTCACGTTTATTACGTAGGACTTGCGTCATTTTTATGTTTATCATCAGTATCCATAAACGACATAAACGAGATTGTCACTTTTCTTTTCAATCTCGTGATTTCTTCGATGTTTTCAACCACGTTTAAAAAACGGCTCGAAGTAGTACTGACAATCAGGTAAAGCATAACCGTAATTGCGCTATGGTTATCCACGGTGCAATCCGTATGCTTATATGAGTGGACTTGGTACCAGCAATGTCATATGTGATTAACTTGTAGTTTGTCTAATTTTAGACCTCCACTTCTGAAGTGGAAACATCATCAATGGCGTTTCGTGAGCTATTTATGGTTCAGTTAAGTTTTTAAAATGTAATGATGCCATCCGTTAGGAACACGATTGGTCACATGCCACGATTATTTTCAATTTTTTTGCCACCAGGAGCTATGTTCACAGCCGCCAGGACACAACGATTTTCAAAACACTTACAGTGACGACAAATTTTCGAATGGCGTTTCGGCCACTAGATAAGGAGTGTAAGGTCACATACCGATACCAGTTTGGAGACAGCAGGCGGTAGGAGCGACGAGTGAGTAACGACGTTTGTGCCCCTCAGGTACTGAACTGTTCCTAGCCCTGCGTGGCACATCTCATAAACTGCCATTCCCATATCATCGCCGAATGAAATTTCAAACACATTCAGAGCATACAGAATATAAATTCAGTCCACCAAATAGCCCGCGCAGTGTACGTCACACACTGTCTTCGACCGTTCAAGCAATGGGTTTGTGTATTAGAATCACACTAGACGCATGCAAGTGATGCCTTGTGTTATCCTACACGGAAGAGGTCTTGCAAAAGATTTATACCTCGTCCAAGAAGTCTTACAATTTGTCTAAAACAAAGACTTAATGCAGTTAATTGTGAACTGAAACAGACCGAACAGCCTAATCCGTAACAGGTGAAAAAAAAAACCGTTTTCTGCCAAAGTCACGCTGCCCATTACTATCCACACACAGATTAGCCTGGGTTTTAAACCAGGTCTCTGCATTCTGAAGCCAGTGACCAATCAACTAAGCTATTACACGGCCTATTTTATACTTTCTCAGTATACCTGGTTCTTATAAGCCGGACACGCAGGATTCATGCATACAGATTTCGGCAGGTAGGTCTGGATGAGAAAGGCTTTCTGTAATAACTGACTCATATTAAAAAATAATGGTAAATTTAATCATACAAATGTAAGTTTCAAGTGTGTGAACTGGAGTCATCCGTCTCCGATGAGGGACGTGTGGCAGGTTCTTGGATATATGGATACGAATATTGGGGTTACTTGTCGTGTATCAAGCCGCGACAGTACAGCCAGTAATCTTCTCACCTTACTCGGCCCCCAACAAAGTTCTCTTAAAAGGACTAAAATTATATGAAATTTATTCACGGCCGTAAGTAAAACAACTTCAAATGATAACTGAAGAATAAAAAAACCAATTAGATGCCACTTGATATTTTATTGTACTTCTTATAGGCTCAACATGCTTCAAGCATTATTATGCCCATCATCAGGAGCTCGCGACTATGATGTTGTTTACCACATTGGTCGTGTCGTTCTTGGCTTGATGTATGTTGGATATTAGGTGCAGTTAGGCTGGAGTAGTGTCTGGGTTGCAGGCTCAAGCCTGCAACCCAGACACTACTCCAGCCTAACTGCACCTCACCTCCAACATACAGCAAACCAAGAACGACACGACCAGTGTGGTAAATAACATCATAGTCACGAGCTCCTGATGATGGGCATAGTAATGCTTGAAACATGTTGAGCCTATAAGAAGTACAATAACTTATCAAGTGGCATCTAGTTGGTTTTTTTATTCTTCAGTTATCACAGTGATGCACGGTCCAATAAACATCACATACTGCAAATGAATTCACTAAACCTGAATTTTGGTACATATCTACCATATTACATGTCGTCACATTCCAGAAACAAGTGCGTTTCATACTAACCGGTGAGAAAGTAATAACTTGTATCAAGAAAACCAGTTTTTTTTTTAGTGGCAGTGCTCCCATACGGAAGTTTCATTAAAATTCGTCACACCGACAAGGAGACAATCTGTCTTCCATACAAGCCGAGATCTGAAGCTTTCACAGCGTCTAATTCGAAACCTGTATCATCACCCATACAAGTTGAAAGTTACTGAACTGTCTACAAATTTCCCGTTTTTACGTTACTCGATAGGTCCTAACGGTGCTTGCAAATGCCTACCATTGACCCTTATACTGAGCGAAATGAATCCAAATGACACTGGTCGGCAAATATTTTTTCTTGCTTCCTGCTAAAATTCAAGGCGATTCGTATAGTTTTTACATTGCTGAATCCGTCCACTTCTTCGTTGCTTAGGAAGTTTCCGCAGACCTTCTCAAAAGCCTCCCAGGCTCTTCTTTCTGTACTATTTAATATTATACTAAAGTTGTGGTCTTCGAATAGTTGTTTGTGGACCAACGAAAATTTCTTCTTTCATCTTGGCCTCACTATTTTGGAAAAATTTGCCTCAAATAAGTAAGCTCTTCGCTTTCTTTATCTATCTCCTGCCGAAGTCCTCGAACATGAGCTGCAGCAAATCCTCGGCCCTCAAGCCTCATCTTGATCTCCGACCGTATAGCCAAAATATAGTTCGTAAGCTTTTTTCGCGAGTTTTGACAGCGGTTTCTTTGCGATTTTAATACCACTTCGCCGCAAATGTAGCAAACGCTATGCGGTTTTTTTTGGTTTGTGGGGGGGGAGGAGAGATCGTGACACGGTGCGCAAGGAAAAATACTTTTCAAACGCACAGGGAAAATATTACTTTTGTAGTGGAACAACACTCAGGATGGATGGTGGAATTAGTCTGAGGTTTCGAGAGAATAATATCATGCGACAATTCATTACGGACTTTTTATCAAACCGACCCTTTATCACAGCGACTAAACTAATTTTGTCGCTGTGATAAAATGTCGGTGTGTTTAGGGTCCCTTTAATTTGCAGTGTGATCCTTTTATAATTTGTCGGCGTATTTAACGTCTCTTTATTTTGCAGCTTGATGCTGTGAAAAATTGTCGGTGTGTTTATCTTCTCTTTCACACTACAAATTAAAGGGACGCCAAGCAACAGGAAGCAAACATTTTCCGTGTGAGAGATAATTTGAGACAATGTTATTCTAGGAATTTAAGTGACTGAAATAAGTAAAAGTAAGTGAACAGCATTACAAACATTTGGACCAGCCCCAAATTTCGGTTTTTGACCATAGAACTGAGGTATCAACTGTTATCATCCAAACGGAGGATGATAAAATTATTTCATTCACACCTTCGAGTTTGCAAACCTATTCACAATGTAAGCTTATCAAAATTATTTCAAGGAGGACACTAATGCTGACCAGTGTAATTTAACATTCATTTACCCTGAGATATATATTAATATTATCCCAAGTTTTAGAATGTCTTCCTTCTAGTTTTTCAATCAAATTTTATACTTACTTTTCATGTATCTCATACTTGCTTCGTTGTCATAACTTATAATTTAGTCACACTTAATATGCCTATAAACCGTTACGTTCCCTACTGCCCTGTGTTCTCATATTCTTTGCTGCTTCTTTCTTCCAGCGTCCAACTACCTTTTGCAGCACATTTCTCTCATACACTATCAAAATCTGTTCTCTCAGAGCAAGATTTTTTTTTTTTCAAAACTTACAAACACCTAAATGAAATAATAACCAAGTCTTGTAATGGCGTAGTTTACTACTTACTTTCGTGACTACTTTACGAAACTTTTCAGTGGGCACTACATGTTCTCCAATGAATAACTATAAAGTAACGGATTTTGATAGCCTCAAAATAAGTATATATATATTTATTTATATATATATTTGGGGGGGGCGAGGGAGGGGCGAGTAGCTCAGACGGTATAGCGACTGACTACGGGCTGGACGGTCCGGGATCGAATCATGATGGGGACGAGATTTTCCGCCAGTCCAGACCGGCTCTGGGGCCCACCCAGCCTCCAGTAAAATGGGTACCGGGTCTTTCCCGGTGGTAAAGTGCGGTCGGGGACTGCTGTTGACCACTCACCCCCTTCTAGTGCCGCAGTCATGGAAGAGTAGAGCTATACCACTACCCACCCTCTGGGCCACACCGGGCCTGCAACGGGATCACTTTAATTTATATATATATATATATATATATATATAAGAAATTGAAGTAATATAACTGATGTTAATTTCCTCAATTTTTTACCTTTTTAAACACAGTGGTTGCCATGTACCGAAACCCGTCCTCTAACATTCAACACAACTCTGCGTCAGTATACACAATTTCGTGACCGCTCAGACCAGTTCAAGAATTGATTGCTTCGGGGTGTGTGAAGTCTTGTACTGGTGAACCATCAATTTGTAATTTTGATTCCAGTACCTTATATTCTATATGACTTTTCAGATATTTCAATTGTTGTGTTTTTCCAATCCTTGAACTACTGTCTTTTTTACTGGATATTTTGTTTCGTGTATTAATTAACGTTTTGTATACCTCGTGTGTTCGTAACACTCGTAAACCTAGGACCAGCTTCACATTAACTTTTTGGCGTCGGAATTATTTTTTAAATTTTAGCACATTCTGTATATAAAATGTGAAAAAAAAACAGGAACCAAATACATTAGAATTATGAAACAAACTGCATTTTGAAGAGAAAAAAACGGAGAGTGTATAACATGTTTTAAAAAATCAGTATCTATATTTGTTGAATAAGTATATAAAATGCAACTTTTAGAGGTTAGTGCGGTACGATCACTGTAGTGGTCGTTAGGCGTCAAAGGGTTAATGGTTCTACATCTTGCCTGCATTTCATATGATTCTTATAATATTAAACGATATGGTCCCAAACTGCATTAAGCGATTTATTTGTCCTTGTAATGGAAACAGAATTTGTTGCCTGGGAAGTAATATATATTATTTTAAATATTATTTATATAAACTTCAGGCTTCACAATATTACTTATCCTTTTTTAGTCCATCATTATCACTACAAGCCCGCGAATGCGTTGTGTGACGTGCAGTACGTGAGCAGTAACAGCGAAGCTGGTAGGAGGAGTTCTGTTTTGATTGTCCAGTAATTACAGCAGACAAAGCAATTTCCCGCGTAATTGCAGCTGAAAACTCCGCGACCCTTATCACCTAAACAGCCATCACCGAGCTGATCGTTTGCTGTGATTGAATATCCGTAAATAAATGCACTGCTCAATGCGTAAATATATCGTGCACCAAACAAGCATTTCACTGCACTACGGAATGATAAGCGGCAGTTAAAGTCAATTGAGCTGTACTTTATGATCTGCAAACATGGTGTAGCTAACCCGCTTTTTGCTTTGCATCACGAGTAGGCCCACAGGGATACGATACGATATGGTATGGTATGATGTGATGTGATATGATATATGATATATGATATGATGTGATGTGATATATGATGTGATATGATACGATATAAGATACTATACGATATGATACGATACGATATGATATATGATACATGTAGGATATATAATATAATATAATATAATATAATATAATATAATATAATATAATATAATATAATATAATATAATATAATATAATATAATATAATATAATATAATATA
>Ga0123355_10014789_pt1 | contig 12221 bp, 12 predicted proteins | sample TergutEmb28metaG_3_FD_89872 | JGI IMG/M metagenome (GOLD analysis project Ga0123355, IMG submission 89872) | Embiratermes neotenicus P1 segment gut microbial communities from Petit-Saut dam, French Guiana - Emb289 P1 | ecosystem: Host-associated > Arthropoda: Insects > Digestive system > Gut ...
CTCAAAGTGGCAAGGCACTTTTCAAATGGGTATCTCTACCCTGTAATAGTATTATACGTAGGAAGTGTGAATATGTCAAAAATAAATTTAGATTTAAAATGTTCTTGACAAAGTGCCACAGGCGAAACCCAAAAATACAAACAGCTATACAGCCAAGCCCAAAACTCTACGTCCGACTTAATTTCACAGCTTGTCACGGATTTTTGCAAAAAGCACGGGAACTTAACCCCGATATGGTATTTATAGAGGAACTAAGTACGCTTTACCGCAGAACAGCCCAAATGTGGGGTGGAGATAACACAAAAAATGACCCCGACAACCTTGAAGCCCTCGGCGGCGGTTTTAATGTCACGCTTGAAGCGTTGCAAGATAAAGAACGGTGTGTAAAAATCGCAACAAAAATCCGCGAGTTCGCTGATGTGGCGGATAAAATTTTACGATTGTTAAACAAAAACATCAATGTGGAATAAAAGTATTACGCTCTATGTATAAGTCCGAAAGGAGCGTATTCTGCGCTCCTTTCGGGGAACTGTAATTTTGGAAAATTAATAGTGTGAAATAAGGAAAACAAGTTATGGTTTTGCAAATTGTAGTTGTGGCTGTTTCGGGTTCTTAGAAAAGCGGATATAGAACACAAGAACAGATATAATCTTAGCAACTTCAATTGCAATGCCCATTACATTCCAGCGGAAATCGCCATATAAAATATTAAGCGGCGTTTGTGTAAGAATTACTATGACTGCATAGAATGTAACGGTTATGCGTACATAGTGAACACCAGGTAAATATTGGCCTATAACAAAACACAAAGCGGCAATCATTCCAAGCGTGTGCAGCCATCTAACTTGTTCTGGGGCGTTAATAATTGAAAGTATACCCGCAACAAGGGCGACACCAATCATTACAAGCAAGAAATTAAGCCCAATTTCTTTGCTTTGTGGGGTGTTCTTGGCAAATATCTTCCAAAACACTAAGTTGCGAACGGTGCTATAAGATGCAGCAACCATAAGCGAAATTTGTGTGTCCATTCCGGTTGCCATACCTATAGAAAAGAACATAGTTAGCCAAAAAAAACTGCCTATGCCTGTGGTTAGAAAGTATTTCGATTTGTTTTTGATTTGATACGAGGTAAATTCGAATATAATTGTAATTACACCTAAAACTTGCGCTAATATAAACCAGTTGTTCATGACAGTACCCTCCTATTTAACAAATGTTTCGTATTTTTTGCAGTATGCGATTGCCACAGCTCCCGGCCCGGCGTGTGTGCCTATTGTTGCGCCAACCTCTACAACAGGGTTTTCAATTTTTGTGCCAAGTGATTTTTCCAGGCTGGCTTTAAAATTGACGGCATCTTCTTCACGAAGGATATGGCCAATACTAAGGTTTATGTTCTGCACTTCATCTTTAAGAGCTGCCACAATGCCTTCTTCAATTAAGGCTAAAACTCTATTCTTGCCACGCACACTATCAAGCTGCTCTATTGCCCCGTCTACAATATGCAGTATTGGGCGTAATCCTAAAATACCGCCAACCAATGCAGTAGTAGGGCCAACTCTGCCGCCCTTTTTCAGATACTCAAGGGTATCCAGCGAAAAATAAATTTTAGCGGTTTTAATTATTTCTTCTGCAAGGTCAGCAGTTTTAGTTATGGAAAAGCCTTTATCACGCATTTTTATCATTTCTTTTAAGATAAGCCCCTGACCTATTGCGCAATTTAAAGAATCTATTACTATAATTGTTCTATCTGGGTAATCTTCTTTAACCATGCTGGCAGCAAGCGTTGCGCTATTATAAGTACCACTAAATTTTGATGAAATTGTTAGCGAGATTATGTCTTTGCCTGCTTTAAGGTGCGGCGTATATATGTCCACATAGTCTTGCGGGTTTGGCTGGGCTGTTTTTGGGAAAAGGGTTTTGTCGTCTTTTAAGCGTTTGAAGTATTCGTCTTTGGTTATATCTACGCCTTCTTTAAGATAAGTTTCGCCATCCAACATTACATAAAACGGTATAATATCTATATTATGCTTTTGCACTTCCTCTTTTGTAAAATCGCAACCACCGTCTGAAATTAACTGAAACATGTGTTACCTCCTGATATTTTGTTCATCAAGTTTTTATTTGATGTCCTTCACCTATATAGACAGTAAAAAATATTAGTTGGTTGCATACAGTTGATAAAAATTTATTTTTCATTTATTACAGCAAAAGATAATTCACCCGATACACATAATGTTACATTGGTAAATCCATTGCTTTTAACTCCTATCATGAAAGCGGCGGCAATTTTTGATTTTATCATGCTACACCTCCATATCGTGTATGGCTTGCAAAACGATATTCAGAGGGAAGGAGTTCTGCGAGTCTATGCAAAATAAATAAATCTGCTGGTCGTTTAGCTGCATTTTTTACTTTGCCAAGTTCTGTAGCCATAATGGGCTTGCCCACACTTAACATGTACTTGCGAAAAAGATTGAGTTTGGATTTGGTATTTATGCTATGAGGTATAACGCCTAAAGGTATGAAATTCGTCTGTTCAAGAAGTTTGGCACGGCGAATACCCGCTAAAATAAAAGATGCTGTTGAGAGTATGCCCTCGCCAGAATCTGATTGCTTGGGATCAGCAAAAATATAACGCTGGCGTGTGGCCTGCTGTGCTACTATTGCAAGCCCACCATTAGCCAAAACCTTAGTAAGCTCAGAAATGTAATTTGAAACCAATGCCGTCTGCACATTTGAAACTTGATTTTCAGAGCCAAGGCGTTTAGCTGTTTCGGGTGTTAGAAGAGGAACGACATTGATACCAATTTTAAGCAATTTCGGGCGATAGCGGCAAAAGCTCTCAAACCACGGAAGATTTACAGGGATAATAATTTCACGGTTTGGGTATGACTCCATTGCATATAACATTGCACAGATAGGGTCATTTAATGTTGGGTGGTTTATCATGAATATTTGACCGTACTTTGATGGAGGCATTTGATGTCCTTTTACATGGAATGGAAAGAGCAAGCGAACAAGCTTTATGACAACAGCTCTTCGGCGATGCCAAACGTTAGGGTTGAATTTTGCATGTAAAAGGGCAATAGGATTAAATATTATGAATAACAATAATCGGCTGGCAAGCCCTGTTATCGCTATCTTTCGTTTCAGAATGTGTCCCGGTTTTCCAAAAGTTAAAAGTATAGATTCGCCACGTTCCATATCCATAATTAGTGATGATGCTAATGATGGTTTATCTGACATGAGGTTTCTCTCCCTTACATCTAATCAATTTATGCAATATCCTCTATCTATATAGACAAGAAAAATGCAAAGAAGTTGTATGGTGAGTTGGAATTAAAGAAAAAATCGCCCCTTCCACACATTGTGGAGAGGAGCGATTCAGGAGGTCTGTTAAATACTACTACTTATTTGCATTTACCTTGATATACTCAACCGCATCGCCAACGGTTTTCATATTTGTTACCACATCTGACGAAAATTCTATGCCAAATTCATCTTCCAAGTTAGATACAATTTGAAAGATGTCCAGCGAATCCGCCCCTATGTCGTTTAGCAGGGAAGTTTCAAGCGTGATTTTGTCCTCTGAAATACCAAGTTGTTCTACAATTACAGTTCTGATTTTTTCAAATACCATGTTTTATCTCTCCTAATCTATTTTAATGGGGCTCGCTATGCGTGTGCCTTTTTCGCATTTATTACCCCATGCGTCAAGCAAAACTTCATTTTTGTAAACACATATGACTTCGCAGTTGTTGGGGCAGTTTGTGCATTCTACCCCTTTTGTTACAAAATCTATGTCCGTAATGCTAAAGTCGAAGGTGGTTTCTTCTTTTTCGGCCTTGCATAGAACCGCTACGCCAAGTGCGCCCATAAGATGCCCATTTGGGTCTACATACACCGGCAATTTTAGCTCCTTTTCAAATTCCTTTATAACGGCGGCATTTTTACTTACCCCACCTTGGAATACAACAGGTGCTTTTATGTTCTTACCCTTGCCTACGTTATTTAGGTAATTCAAAACTATGGCACGGCATAGCCCTGCTACAATGTCAGCTTTGCTATGGCCTATTTGTGCTTTATGCACAAGGTCGCTTTCGGCAAAAACAGTACACCTTGCGGCAATTTTGGCAGGGTTTTCGCTTGTTAATGCAAGTTCGGCAAAATCTTCAAGTTCCAAATCAAGCCGTTTTGCTTGGCTGCTTAGAAACGACCCAGTACCAGCTGCGCACAGGGTATTCATGGCATAGTCTATAACAACACCATTGTTTATCAAAATAATTTTCGAATCCTGCCCGCCTATCTCAAGAATAGTTTTAACGTCTGGGACAACTGCAAGCGTGCCCACCGCATGGGCGGTTATCTCATTTTTTACAACTCGTGCATTTAAAGCTACGCCTATCAGCTTTCTTGCAGAGCCTGTTGTTCCTGAATTAACCACTGTATATTTTTTGTCGAGTTTTTGAGAAATTTCGTTTAATACATTTTTAACAGCAGCAATGGGATTGCCAGATGTCCACAAATAACTACTTGCTAATACATTATTGTTTTCATCAATAACGACGCCTTTTGTGGAAATAGAGCCAATGTCAATGCCTAAATATGCTTTATTCATTTTCGCTCTCCTTCATTTAAACTTTTCATAACAATCATGTCGTGAAACGCCTCTAACCTTGTGTGTACACCTGCCTCGCTTGTTTCTGTGTCAAATGTCATGTACATAAAAGGGACACCGCTATCTTGGGAAATGTTTTGCAAAATTGTCATGGCAGTTATTTCTGGCGAGCAAGATGCAGGCTTTACATGAATGATGCCGTCAATGCCGTCCTGTATCATTTGGTACGCTTGGGCAATTGCATCGTTGGCGGTGCTGCCAATATTGTAATCAACATAACCGCCGCTATTCTCTATTTGCTCATCTAATGTGAATAGGGCAATTGCCATGCGTGATAAATCACCAGAACGAATAATCTCCACCCCATGTTCAGCAAGCCATTTTTCCATGTTGCAATTCGAGAATGGCTCGACCACAACATATATTTCGCCTATAATCCCAACTCTTATTGGTCTCTCCGGCTTGTTTGTGACGATGGATTCCATTTTTTCTTTATACCTCATGCCAATGCTTTCGGCAGTGGCTACATCTTGCACACTTTGTATTTCATGCAAATACGCTTTATAGCATTTTTCATACTCACCCTTATTTACCTCAAATGCGATATTCCTTCGCATAAAGTCGGCTAGGTTATCCATATCAACCGTAACTTTAACAACAATTTCAAAAACAGTGTCAAATTCCTCTTGGGTCAAGTCCGGGTTTATGTTATTTAAAGATGTATAAAGCCTTTTAACGGTAGGGATGTATTCAAAAAGCGTAATCATTTCGCAGTCGTAGCCCAAGTCATCTAAAATCTGTTTTTGCAATATGTCATAGAAACCTAAGCGGCAACCTACGCCGGGCATAACAAATACATTAGCACCTTGTTCTGCGGCTTCTATAAAATTTCCAAGCGTTGTTTTAAAAGGCGTACATATCATATCGGGGCTATGTCTTGCCCCAAGTTCAATAGTACGCTTTGTCATTGGTGGGCAGCGCATTGTTTTGTAGTTTAAGCATTGTTGTAATAATATATCCGCAATAATATGGTAATCTCCTATTTGGGGGGCGCATGCTATTTTTTCAACCATTGCCATTACTCATAACCTCCTTGTTCGTGTCAAAATATTAATGAACGCAGTACGCTCCGTTTAAGGAGTAAGGGTGAGCACCCATACACGCCCCTGCGGGACGGTTAACCCTGTTTCATACAGCTTGCCTTCTACCCACATATCAATATTATTGTGGTAAAATCGGCTTCTTGGGTGACCGCTATTGCCCGGAGCTACAATCATATGAGATGTGCCACTATCCCCCATATCAATCGCAAACCGCCAACCGGCACCGTTGGTAGTCAGGCCATCTGTGGCAAAGGCAGCTTGGTTTACGGTTACGCCGCTACCCGGTGCAGCAACTCTGCCCCTTGGGTTAAATAGAAGGTGAAGAGGCGAAACACTGCTTAATGGGTGACGAAACGCTACTTGATGAAAGTTGCCCCATTGCCAACGGTTCATATTGCGCCCATGCATAGATTCTATTTGTGAAATTGTATTTTCAAGTGTTGTTATTAACACATGCTCCATACCGCCATTTTCTTCTATCCAAATGACATGTTCTGCGTTTAAGTTGCGTCTAAACAACTCATTTACAAAGCTGGAACGCCTGCGGAATAGGTGCCACATATCATCGGAAATGGAATCTTGGAACAAATAAACTTGAATTTCACGCATCCAAATATTAAAAATTGTTGCGCCAATTCTATCAATTTCATCAAAGTAGTCCCAATTATTCAAATGGCTTATTGCTTCTTCTGCACGAGAAGATAGCTCCAACCCACCAAGCACATAAAGCATTGCAGGCAAAAACTCTACCGCCTCTAAATTTTTGTTATCCGTTTGGATTTCAATCATATCTTCCACAGTTAAATTTTCACGCCCATGCAAAAGGTCAAGAATACGCATTTGACGATAAGGTTGCGCCCATTGGTTGGTTATAAAAAATGGATAATCGTCGCTTACCACTTTATTGTTCGCACTTGCAACAAAACCATCTGCAGGATTAACTACCGTAGGCATTTGCTCATAGGGAACAAAACCTATCCAGCCATAATCATTTGTCCAACCCGGAACGGGTGTATATGGAATCCGACCGTTTGCACGAATTGGAATTTGCCCTATTACTTTGAAGGCGATAGTACCGTCCATTGCAGCAAATACAAAGTTTTGGGCAGGGGCAACTAAAGACTCGCCTGCGGCATTAAACTCGACCCAATTTCTTGCACGGTTAAACCCTAAAATAGCATCCAACTCTGCTGTTGGGGCATGAGCTGTCCAACGTAAGGAAAGTGCATATCCGGGTTCATCAAAACTTGCAAGCTCACTTATAATTGGGCCGTTTCTGGTTATTACTACCTCGAAATCAATAGGGTCTGCACCGTCAACATAAATCCGCTCTTGTAACACCGTAGCATCTGACCATTCGCCCTCGAATAAGAATTGATGAGGATTTTCCGGGTTGCGCCGCTCGATAAATAAATCTTGCACATCTGGTCCGGTGTTTGTTACACCCCATGCAATATAGGGGTTGTGTCCAAGCACTATGCCGGGAACGCCGGCAATGGAAACGCCATTAACATGAAACCCACCGCCATGCAAATGATTATGATACCAGATAGATGGCGTGCCAAGTGCCAAGTGTGGGTCATCTGCAAGCATTGGCATACCTGACGCAGTCATGCTGCCGTCTAAAACCCAATTGTTACTACCATTGTGTTCATCTGGTAACACTACGTATCTGAATAACCCTGCCATGTCTAAGTCTGCCGGGTTTATCACGTAGGGCGCACCCTTTGGGTAACTTGGAAAAAGTTCAAATGCTTGTTCTTGGTCAAAATTTTGGAGTAAATAAGCCCTAAATGCTTGCCCTTCCCAATGCCCGGCAAGGTCATATGCTTTAAACTTTGCAAATGTTAAGCTGTCGTAAACTGTCCACAACTCTGGCTGGTAGCCCAGTATGTGAAACTCGACTGGTAAACGATTGTTTGCAATAGCTTGTTCAATGAACGCATTTACCCCCGCTGCATACCAAGTTAAGATTTGTATCGTTTCATCTGATTGTACGGCAAGGGATGCTTCTGCATAATGCCGTAATAACAATGTGCGGAAATATTTATCTTGATTAACAGCCATTTGTCCAAATATTTCAGCAAGCCTTCCGCTGGCCTGCCTGCGCCCTAAATCCATTTGAAACAATCTGTCTTGTGCATGGACAAAGCCCTGCGCTATAAATAGGTCATGTTCATTGTGGGCTACGATATGAGCCACGCCAAATTCATCACGGGTTACAGTAACTGCGGCTTGTAAGCCTGTTAATTCGATTTCGCCAGTTATTTGCGGCAGCCCCCGGCGTGTAAAATGGTTTAAGTAAAGCCCACCAATTGCAATTGCGATTAAAATGATGCAAAGCATTCCTGTAGCAACCATTTTTATGGTTCTTTTTTTATTTTTCATGTGCCACCTCTTGCCTTTTAGCCATGATAATATCTGTAAAACTCTCTAAGCGTGTTTGGATACCGGCACTGGCATCTTGTTCATCTATAACAAGAGACAAAATTGGCTTATCTTTTATAAGCCTTATTAACAGCTCGTTAAAAATAGAATCTGGCCCGCACGGAAATGTCGAAATAAGAATTATTCCGTCTACGTAGTTTCTGTACTTTTCGATACCGCCAATGAGTTGCGCACTCACTTTCCAATAAACCCTTTTGCCATAAGATTCTTTAGTTAATGCTTGCGCTTCTTTTTCATTTATTAAATCTGCATATGCAACTTTTATGTTATTGGCTGCGAAAAAGTCGGTTATTTCTTTTCCTATGCAGGCATCATAAGTATTGTAGGCGTGTGAAAAGATTAAAACTTTTGCACCATCGCTGTTTAGCAATTCCTCTTGCTGCAAAATTTTCATTTCCTTGATACTTTCGGCAGTTGTTCGGGCATTTTTGTAAGCCTCTAAAGATTCCTCTTTGCTTTTTCCTAAAGCGGCCCCAATTTCTATAAATGCAAATGATTCTTTTTTGCGGAAAAGGTAATTTACCTCTGCGTGTAAAAGTTTAACACCCGGAAATGTATTTTTAACAAGGTCGCACAGCCCAAAAATTCTTGTGCAGTATTCTTCACGAACTGCAGAGTTTTCTATGCGTGGCACGAAAATCATGTCGCATTTGTCCAGCAAATACTCTACATGTCCAATAAAAATTTTTGACGAGAAACAGGCCTCATCTATCGAGTTATTAACGCCCATTTTCACAATTTCTTTATTTGTTGCAGGGCTAACAATCGTTTCAACACCTATGTTTTTGAAGAAATTTAACCACAAATCGTCATAAAAATAGTATTGTAATGCCCTTGGTATGCCAATTTTCATTAAATACACAGCCCCCCGTCAACCTTTATAACCTCGCCGGTAATGTATGATGCCCAATCACTTGCCAAAAAGACGGCAAGTTTTGAAACGTCACTTGGCTGCCCGGCTCGTGAAAGTGGTATCGAGGCTACAAAGTCACTTTTATTATCGCCCTTTAACCCGGCCGTCATATCAGTTTCTATAAGGCCGGGCGCAATGGCGTTACAAGTAATACCACGCCCTGCAAGTTCCTTCGCAACCGTTTTTGTCAATGAAATAAGGCCGCCTTTTGATGCAGCATAGCTTGCCTGCCACTGCCAACCTCTAAGCCCACAAACGCTTGCTATGTTAATAATTGTGCCAGTACGACTTTTCATAAACGCAGGGTAGAGATGTTTTATCATGTTAAACGAACCCTTTAAGTTGACATCCATAACATCGTCGTAGTCTTTTTCACTAATTCGTAAAATCGGGTTGTCACGAGCTATGCCAGCATTGTTTACTAAAATATCAACCTGCGAAAAATCGTTCAAGACGTCATCAACCATTTTTTTAGATGCATTAAAATCTGAAATATCGCATTTGTATATTGCACAGTGGACGTTTTCATCAAGAATTAGTTTGCGGACTAATTCCGCCTCGCTGGGTTCGCCAATATAGTTAAGTGCGATATTTGCACCGTTCTTTGCCATGTCAAGAGCTATGGCTCGACCGATACCCTTTGATGCCCCAGTAATTAACGCTGTTTTTCCTTTTAACATTTTTTCGCTCTCCTTTCTGCCCTCATATGTATAGACAGTATTTTTCTTGATTGGTTGTGCAATTGCAAAAAAATGTTTAATAAAAAAATGAGAGCAGTTTATATACTCTCACTGTTTTTTTGCAGCTTTGCGTTGGCTGCGAAGTAATTGATATGGGAGGCGTACAGTATTGCCTGGGTTTAACGACAGGCATTTGCACTTGTACAATGTAGGAGTTGTGGTTTGAGTTTCGCCAAGGGGTTTGAGAGAAAATATATTTAGAGTATGTTTATATCCGTGATATACTGTGGCGGCAGGCAATCAAAGTCGAATATAATTTATGTTAGGTACACCTAGCCAAAGGAGAATCTATGAAAAAAAGCATCAATAGTGAAACGTTAATATCTGTATTAAGTAAAATATTGAGCAAAACTGTTTTTCATACAGATTATGAAATTGAGGAAATAAAAGACAAGGTATGGATTATAACCGGTACGGCGGAAACCGACAACAAAGATAAGCTACCATACAAAGTCCTTTTTAAGATAGCCGAAAAAGCTAACTGTCCGGTTGACCCGGATACAGGACGGCGTGAGTATGATGTATACAAATCTGATTTCAGTACATTACTTACCGATGCACTTCGATGGCCCGAGTGCTACCATGCGGAAATAAACAAAGAAGAAACTGAAACGCAGTTGTGGTTTGAATATATCGACGGCGTAACAGGAGATGACTTGACTGTTGATATGTTTGAAAGTATAGCTTATGAAATTGGGCGATTTCAAGGCAAATTATACACCGAACAGCCTCCTGTATTACAAACCATCCCCAATCTAAGCAAACCTGATATTAAGAAGGGATACTACTATTTGAACAGGACTCAGGAGCGTTACGACTATATACGCTCCGAAAACTGTGATATTCCAAAGCATATATGTAAAATGTTTATTGACATGGACGAAAGCGCAGACCAGTGGTGGAGTAGAATCGAGCAATTACCTCTTGTGCTTTGTCACAGAGATGTTTGGATGGAGAATGTCTATTATTCAGACGGAAAAATAATTTTGGTTGACTGGGATACAATCGGGTGGGGTTATTTGGGTGAGGGAATAGCTAACTTAATCGTGGATGAAGCCGATTTCAACTATATGCATGACCGTTACCGCAAATGTGTTCCGGCATACTATAAAGGTTTTTCGGAATATGCAGATGTATCTGAAGTTTCTGACACCTGCATTTTTGAAATGGCTCTTTTCATGTATGGATACAAACTTGTTGGCTGGTATATGGATGCATCAGAAGCAAGTTTAGATTGGGCAAAAGAGCTAAACCTTAACACTATGCAAAAAATTTATGAAATGAAAAAATTGATTTAACCATCTTCGATTAATAAGCAGTTTCTTCAACCAAAGTTGGAACATATTTAGCCTTATTTCCGTACCGACAGGTACGAACGCCCCCGGCAAGGCGCACTGCATCGGCTCTGCCGGTGTATAAGTGCGCACCTTATGCAAAAATGGTATGCTAATATACCATTGCGTTCGCTGCTTAATTTAATGGATGTTTCGTCTTGTAGGCAGATTTATTTGAGCGTGACAAGTCAACCGTTTCGCGCCATATGAAAAATGTTTACGAAGAAGGCGAGCTTGAGCGTTCGGCAACTGTTGCAAATTTTGCAACAGTTCAAAATGAGGGTGGGCGCACGGTCGAGCGACAAATTGAATATTTTAACCTTGATGTTATAATTTCAGTAGGCTATCTCCAAAAAAATGGATTGATGCAACAAATGCGATAGGATTAACTGTCAAGGCTGGGCGTGGCGGCGGTACATACACCCATAAAGATATAGCGTTTAAGTTTGCATCTTGGATCTCCGCAGAATTTGAACTCTATATCATTAAAGACTACCAACGGCATCTAACCAATTGCTATAAGGTGCGCACTTAAACACCGGCAGAACCAGTGAAGTGCGCACCTGCACGGGGCTTTCGTGCCTATCAGCACGAAAGATGTTATTTTACAAGAAACCACGCTTCCCACTTGGAGCTTGTGAAGTATTCCACCTCAACCCCTGCAAGGTTATAACCTGCGGCGGGCAGATATTCGGTCATACAGCGTCCCATAAACTCACCCACGTTTTTCTTGTATTCGTCTGGTATAACGAATACAACCCAAGAGCCACCGGGAACATTTACAATGTCGAACTCATCCGTGTTTTCCACATCATTGTAAATGAAGCCTATCGTATAATCGAAATCTTCTGATTTCTCGGCAGTTATAGAAACGCACATATCATGTCCTTCACCCTTTGCGTATCTGCCGCAAAATTTTTCGCACATTTTCGCACTGTTCCACTCATTCCAAAACGCACCAATTTCGCCATAGAATTTATCGTTAGCGGTTGTCACGCGTTTAGTGCGCCCAATAACTTGAAAAGCTCCTTTTACCTCAACTCTATAATCCATAGATACAACTCC